>Ga0181532_10001363_pt1 | contig 23806 bp, 22 predicted proteins | sample PEATcosm2014_Bin_33_FD_119768 | JGI IMG/M metagenome (GOLD analysis project Ga0181532, IMG submission 119768) | Peatland microbial communities from MTU Mesocosm Facility, Houghton, MI, USA - PEATcosm2014_Bin11_30_metaG | ecosystem: Environmental > Terrestrial > Soil > Wetlands > Peat | place... | reverse complement strand
CCGCCGTTGCGCGGAGTGCCTATGTGGGCGAACCATTCGCCGCCACCGAGAATGATGTGCGGCACGCTGGCCAGCGTCTCGGCGTTATTGATGACCGTGGGGCCGCCCCACAGGCCGACGACTGCCGGGAATGGAGGACGGATGCGCGGCACGCCGCGCTTCCCTTCCAGAGATTCCATCAGTGCCGACTCTTCGCCAACTTCGTAAGCGCCGGCACCGGAGTGCACGAAGATATCGAGATCGACGCCTGAGCCGAAAATGTTCTTGCCAATGAAGCCACGTGCGTAGGCGTCGGCGACGGCCTTCTCCATGATTTCGATCAGGTAGCGGTATTCGCCGCGCAAGTAGATGTAGCCTGTCTTGGACCCGACGGCCAGCGCAGCGATCATCACTCCCTCGATGACGGAGTGCGGATCGTGCTCAAAGATGAGACGGTCCTTGCAGGTGCCGGGCTCACTCTCGTCGCCGTTGCACAGCACATATTTGGGCTTGGGCGACTGCTTGGGCACGAACGACCATTTCATGCCAGTGGGAAATCCCGCACCGCCTCGGCCTCGCAGGTTCGACGCCTTGACCTCGTTGATGATGGCGTCCGGCTGCATGGTGAGCGCCTTCTGCAAGGCTTTGTAGCCGTCGAGCTCCAGATAGCGGTCGAGATTGGTCGCGCCCAGGCCAAAGCGCTTGGAGACGACCTTTACCTCATCGGGATGGGAGACTAGATAGGCCATTCGGCTCGCTATCGCTCGCGGCTCTTAGCTTTCAGCTCTTAGCTCTTAGCAGGCCAGCCCTCATAACGGTTTGCTAAGAGCTAAAAGCTAACAGCTAATTCCTACTGCTGCTCCTTCTTCTTCAAGCCGTCAATCAACTCGTCAATGTTCTCGGGCGTCAGGTTCTCGTGGAAGTCGTAATTCATCATCAGCGCCGGCGCCCAGGAGCAAGCCCCGATGCACTCCACCTCTTCCAGATAAAACAATCCATCGGGCGTCGTCTGCTTATTGCCAACTCCCAGCTTCTTCTTGCAATGCTCAAAAATCTTGTCAGCGCCGCGCAGCAAGCAGCTTACGTTAGTGCACACCTGCAGGTTGTACTTGCCGACCGGATGCGTGCGCAGCATCGAGTAGTAGCTGATCACGTTGCGCACTTCCAGTTCCGACAAATCGACCCGCTGCGCAATCTCGTGGATGGCCTCGTCCGTCAGAGCGCCGAGTTCGTCCTGGATGTAGAGCAACATCGGAACCAGAACGGATCGCTTGGTTGGATAATGGCCAACCATCGTGGCGTAGCGTTGTTCGAGTTGGTCGGAGAATTTCATGAAGCAGCAATTAGCAACTAGCAATTAGCCAAACCCAAAACCTTCGCACTGTCATCCGGAGCGGAGGCGCGCTGCCTTTGCGCGCCGGAGTCGAAGGACCCCTATACTGCATCCGCCGCCGTTCTAATCAAACTCGCGTTTCGGTGCTGTCTGTTCCGCACCAACACGACCCGCGACAATCTCGGCCTTGCAATAGTTCTCGCCCTTGACGGGCGATCCCGCGATGCGTCGCAGCATCGCGATCTGTCCCACATGTGTGAACGCGTCAGCAATCGGTCCCTGAAACAAAGTTTCGACGCTTACTCCCAGCGGCTGCCCGGATGCCAGGTAATCCTCCAGCGCCTGCAAGGCCGCGAAGAAGCGATGCTCTTCCTCATGCCACGGCAGCGGCGCCGAACTTTGCCAGCGCTGATTGCCCTCTGCCATGGAAAGCGCCCAATCGAGCAGGTCTCCGATGTGCGCCAGAATCTGCCCCGGGGTTCGCGAACTCTCGGCGACACGGAACTCCGCAAAATCCGCAGGCGCCCCGCGCAGCGACTTGCCGCCACGGTAGGCCAGCGTCGCCAGCGCATGCCTCAGCAGGGCGCGCTTCTCATCCGCAACAACCGTTTGCGCTGGTGTGCTCATATCCTTCCAACGCCGACCTAAAGGTCGGCTTCCCAAACCGTGCCGTCCCTACGGGACTCAACCACTTAGAATCCGCCTACCCAGCGCTGAAGCGCTGGGCTATCGTCTTCCGTGCCTACGGCGCTCTATCCTGCCACTGCGGACTCCGTGCCAACATCAACGCGAAACGCCGCTCAACAAAGTCAGTTGCAGCCGCTCTTAACTAGCCACTGCCTTCACCGGTCACAATCTCCCAAAACGATGTCGATGCTGCCGATGGCTGCGACCACGTCGGCAATCAGGCGGCCTTCACACATCTTGCGCAGCGATTGCAGATTGGCGAACGACGGCGAACGCATGTGCACGCGATATGGCTTGGCGGTACCGTCGCTAACTACGTAATAGCCCATCTCGCCACGGGGCGATTCAATCGGCATGTACACTTCGCCTTCCGGCACTGCAAATCCCTCGGTCACGATCTTGAAGTGATAGATGAGCGCTTCCATCTGCGTCTTCATCTTCTCGCGATCGGGCAGCACGACCTTCGGCGCGTCGGCTTTGAACGGACCTTCGGGCATGCCTTCCAGCGCCTGCATGGCAATCTTCTGCGACTCGCGCAGTTCGGCAACACGCACCATGTATCGCGCGTACACGTCGCCATCATTCGACACCGGCACTTTGAACTTGAAATTTTCGTAGCCTGAGTACGGCAGATCGCGTCGAAGGTCGACATCAACACCGCTGGCGCGCAAGGTCGGGCCGGTGGCACACAAGGCGACGGCGTCTTCGGCAGAGAGGTAGGCAACGTCCTTGAGGCGGTTCACAAAGATCGGGTTGTTGGTCAGCAGGCTCTCGTACTCATCGATGTTTCCGGGAAAGCGCTCCAGGAATTTCTTCACGCGATCCATGAAGCCGAGCGGCGGCTCCAGCGCCAGCCCGCCGATGCGAAAATACGATGTCATCATGCGCTGGCCCGAAACAGCTTCGAACAGGCGCAATACATCTTCACGCTCGCGGAAGCAATAGAGGAAAACAGTCATGGCGCCGATGTCCATCGCATGCGTGCCCAGCCACACCAAGTGCGAGTTGATCCGGGTCAGCTCGTTCAGCATGACGCGAATCCACTGTGCGCGAGGCGGAATCTCGATCCCCAGCAACTTCTCCACCGCCAGGCAGTAGGCCAGATTGTTGGTCATGGGGCAGAGATAGTCGATGCGGTCGGTCATGGGCACGACCTGCTGATAGAACTTGGCTTCGCAGGTCTTCTCGATGCCGGTGTGCAGGAAGCCGATATCGGGCATGATGCGCACGATGGTCTCGCCGTCGATCTCGAGCAGCAGACGCAGAACGCCGTGCGTCGACGGGTGCTGCGGGCCCATGTTCAGGATCATCGTCTTGTCTTGCGACGGATCCAGCACCGGGGTTGGAGTCATGTGCGCCATTAGCGGTAGCCCTCGACCGGATAGTCTTTGCGCAATGGGTGACCTTCCCAGTTCTCCGGCATCATGATGCGCGTGAGGTCTGGGTGCCCGTCAAAACGCACTCCAAAGAGATCGAAGACCTCGCGCTCAAAGAAGTTGGCGCCCGGCCAGATCGGCGTGAGCGAATCGATATTGGCGTCCTCTCCACGGAGCTTCACTTTAAGGCGCAAATACTTCTTGTTGGGGATCGAGAACAACTGGCAGACGACCTCAAAGCGCGGCTCACGCGGATACCAATCGACGCAGGTGATGTCGGCGAGAGCGCTGTACTGGAGTTGCGGGTCGTTCTTCAGCGTGAGACAGGCTTCGCGCAGAGCGATGCGGTCAACCCAGATCGTGAGTTCGTTGCGATCAAACTTGGCGCCGGTAACCGCAGCGGAGTTCCACGCCAGCAACGCCGCCACTTCCGGGCGGTCTTTTAGTTGATCGAGATCGGTGATGGCCGGCTGGAGTCCCATCAGATCTTCTCCGCCTTACCCTGCTTGTTCCAGTCGAGCACGCCCTTTTTCCATACGTACCAGTAACCGGCGAGCAGAATGCCGATGTACACCAGCATCTCCCAAAACCAGAACATGCCAAAGCCGGAGGCTTTGAGCGAACGCTGGACAATAGCCCAGGGATAGAGGAACACGGCCTCCACATCGAACAGGATGAAGAGCATGGCGACCAGGTAGAACTTCACGGTAAAGCGCTGGCGGGCGTTCCCAATGGGCTCCATGCCGCATTCGTACGGCGACATCTTGGCGGAATTGTATTTGTGCTGACCGATGAAATAAGAGAGCAGCACCATCGCGCAAGCGATCACCCCGGCGACCAGGATGTGAATCAGCAGCGGAAGATAGCGGTCAAAATAAAAGTCCGGCATGATTGCGCTAACAACAGAAAACCTTGCACAACAACAGGCAAACACTCGAGTTTAGAGTTTGATGGCGAGCGGTGTCAACCGCGCGGGGAAGCGCGATTCATCGCGCGTTTACAGAAGAAAGTTTCGACTTGCGAGTTTTAAGTCTCGAGCGGTGAAAATGAGGTCTGGGGCTGCGCACCCGTAGTTTGTATTCGAAACGAGAACCTTAAACTGCCGTCATCCCCCGCCGACGAAGTGGACAATCTCTAGATGGTCGCCATCGTTGAGGGTTGTTTCCGGCCATTGCGCGCGGGAGATGATCTCGCGATTCAATTCGACGGCCACACGGTCGCCTTTCATGCCGAGTTGCTCGACGAGTTGAGCGAGCGTGAGGGACTCGTCGAAGGTCTGGTCTTTGCCATTGATCGTCACGCGCATAAAGACAGTTTCAAGTTTCGAGTCTTAAGTTTCAAGTGGGTGTTGCGGCTGCTGTACGATCAGGGCTTCGCGTCCAATCCATAAAGCTTAATGGCATTGTCGCGCATCACCTTGCGCGCGATCTCGGTGGCCTGGGCGCGGGTGATTTCTCCATCCAGCATCATTCCCGTCAAGGCGATGGCTAACGCGGTTCTTCCCGCGGTTGCCGTCTGATATCCAGTCTCCTCCCAGTTCACCTGCGGCGTCAGGGGGTAAAGGTCGGTGCCGAACAAAACTTTTTCTGGATAAAACTCCAGCATGAAGCGAATGCTGGAGGCGATATGCCGCGGCGAAGTCATCCAGGTTTGCTCGGAGAAGTCGGCATAAACGTTCGGCTTCATCAGCAGATAAGGCACGAACTGCTCGAAGCCGCCGGAGCCGCCGTGAAGCATGACGAAATTCGTTTTGCGCAACGTCGGGTCGTTGAAGACCGAGTCGAGCAGCAAAGGATTACTGCTTTCCATCTGGAAATATCCACCGCATCCGCCTCCGGTGTGGAGGTGTACTGCCATACCAAGCCGCCCCGCCTCGCCCGCGATGTAGCGGAAGAGATAGTCCTGCAGGATCTTATAGTCGGCATCGCTGGGGACTCCGCCCTTCACGTAACGCGCGTAGATTCGGGCAGCGTCCGCCTCTTTCGCTGCAGCGAAATCGAGCGAGCGCAGATAGGCGGCTTCAAACTTGATGGCCACGGCCCCGTTTCTACGTTGCAGCTCTAGCAACGGCGTCACGATCTTGGCCGTGTATTGAGCCAATGTCGGCGGCACGCCATTAATGTCGAGTTGATTCAGGTATCGCGCAAACAGCAATTCCTCACGACCGTAGAAGATCTTGCGATCAGGCGATTGCGCCGCGAGCGAGGAATTATTCAAGGGGAAGAGCAAGGTGTCGTCGAAAGCCACCCAGCGAAAGTACGGCGGCTGCAATCCGCGGCCCAGGGCGACGCGGTTCGCCAGCTCCGTCTCGATTCCCAGTTGATCAAGGACCCAATTGGGATAGTTATCGCCTTCACGCTCCTTCACCTTTTCTTTGGCGGCCAGCAGTTCCTTCACGTGCTCCGGCGCAAAGTCGTCGTACTTGTAGCCGAACATCGTCTGCCACGCCTTGATGTAAACCGGATTGTCTTCGCGGAACATCAGCCCGGAATCTGTCGGCTCCAGAGGATCGCAGGGCAGAGCGTCGAAGTCGTCATCTTTCTCGCCGTTGGGGCCGTTGAGAGCGGGAGGGTGCGAGTGGTTGTCGATGGCTTTGATCTGGTTGATCTCGCTCATCAGGCTGGGGTCAGGCTGTAGCTCCTGATTCGTCTGCGGAAGAAGTGTCGCCGGAAGTGTCAGTGCGAAAACGAGCAGAAGAGTTTTCATCGGCTACCTGGAACTCTGTGGTGGTGCAATCAGAGACTCCGGCAGTCTATCGCGTTGCCCTTTCTACGAACAACATCCCTCGCGGAACGGATTCCCGACCCCAGCGCAGGGTCGCCGCCGGGTCTTCCCATTTTGGAGCTTACTTACGAATTAAGCCATTTAGCAAGATTCTAACCAGGTATCTTAATAAGTAAGCTATGCCCAAGGAATCCAAAGCTCCTCGTATCGCCGCCCTGCTGGCCCAGATACGCAAGTTCATCGCCGGCGTCATCGCCTTCAACCAGCGGATCGCTGAGGAGTTCAACCTTAGTGGAGATTTGTAGTTTCATCTCTACCAATCAACATAACAAGAGCCCCATGACGTCATGGGTCGAGGGAATGGTGTAAGAAACGTGTAAATGTCTTCTGGTCGAAGATCGTCACTCGGAAGCTATGTAAAACACACTGACGGCAACCACGAGGAATGCATTCCCGCCACGATCCATACGCTGGCGATAAAGACGCCCACGAAGAAAACGGGCACCAGCAGCCATGGAAGAATCCGGTTCGCCGGTTTCCAACGGCATACCATATGTAATGCAAACAGCAAGGGAACTCCGCCTAGTAGGATGACTTGATAGGCGACCGCGCCGCCGTCCAGCGCGGCCTGCACGTCGCTCATAGCCAACGCCCGGCGGCCCATCCATGACAGCATCCTAAACAGCCATTGGTTGCCATGCACGAACCAAATCACCGGCATCGCCAGCAGACCTGCGAAGCACAGTTTCACCGATGCATGCCAGCGCCGAAGCGCGAAGAAATCCAGGACGCTTCTATAGAAACCAGCCGGCGCTGAAGTAAGAGGTAGGCAGGAACGCAACACCAGCACCAGGGCAAGCACAGTAATCAAGCTGGCGATTTCGATGCCGAGCAACAAGGCCGTGGCCTGGCCGTAAATGAGGCGAGAGAATTCGAGATCGAAAACGATGGCAACGTATCCGGCAGTGCAAATGCCCAGCACGATGACGAACGAGAACCAGGAGGAAGCCTGGTCCATGATGAATTGGCCGGCTGATGCTTTTCGCGTTTCCATAACCGCTCCCTCATCCGAAGCAATGCACAATGGACGACCGGTAATTCTGGATCGTAGTACTAGTGATTGGAGGGTGCTGTGACCTTGGTCACGTTGGCCGGGACGAGACTGGTCAGTCAGATTAGCTTAGAGCGGTTGACATGCAACTCTTCGAGATTCTGGAGGTCGCCGGCGAGGTCACACCGACTCAACTAGCCAAGCAATCCGGTCTGACCACGGGCGGCGTCACCGCAGTGCTCGCTCGGCTGGAATCGGCGCGCCTGATCCAGCGCGAACCCAACCCACGCGATCGTCGCAGCATCCTGGTCCGGGCAACGCCCGAAGGTCTGGCACTGCTCCGCCCCATCTACGGCAAAATGAATGAGGACCTGGAGCACCAGCTCGCTCTCTACAACGTGAAAAATCTCGACGTCCTCATCCGCTTCTTTGAACAGGCCAACAGGATTCGCGGCAGACGGACGCTCATCTAGAGCGCTTTAGCTTTGTTGCTGCGATCTCTCGCTCTGATCGACGGCCCCCGCTCTTCCGAACCCAAACCCGGTCTTGGCGAATCAAAGTAATTTGCACTACATGATGGGGTCCGGTCCCTCGACGCCGGGAAAGAAAACCGAAATCTTCAAAGCTCTGCCGGAGATATGGGAGCTCATCCGGCCGCGCCGGGTACTGCTCGCGCTCGGGCTACTGCTGATGGTGATCAACCGCGTCTCCGGGTTGGTGCTGCCCGCCTCCACCAAGTACCTGGTTGACGACGTCATCGGTAAACGGCATTTCAGGCTGCTCTACCCGCTGGTCGGAGTCGTGCTGGTGGCGACTCTCATTCAAGGCATCACCTCATTTGCCCTGACCCAAACGCTCTCAAAGGCCGCACAGAAGTTGATCGCCGAACTGCGCCGCCGGGTGCAGGAACATGTTGGAAGGCTCTCGGTCTCCTACTACGACGCCAACAAGACGGGCATGCTGGTATCGCGCATTATGAGCGACGTCGAGGGTGTCCGCAATCTCCTCGGCACCGGCCTGGTCGACTTCGTCGGCGGCCTGCTGACCGCGGTCATCGCCTTCGCGGTGTTGATCCGCCTCAGCCCGGTGATGACCGGGATCGCCTTTACCTTTCTACTGATATTCGGCATCGGACTGCGGAAAGCCTTCCGTGTCATCCGTCCCATCTTTCGCGAGCGCGCCAAGATCAATGCCGAAGTGACGGGCAGGCTCACGGAGTCGCTGGGCGGAGTGCGCGTGGTGAAGGGCTATCACGCCGAAGCGCGTGAGCACGAGGTGTTCAGTTCGGGAGTAGAACGGCTGCTGCAGAACGTCGTCAAGACGCTGACGGCGACGTCGGTGATGAGCCTTTCGTCATCCACCCTGATGGGCGTCATCGGCGCGATCGTCATGTTTATGGGGACGCGCCAGATCCTCGCCGGCAAGCTCACGCTCGGCGGCTTCTTCACCTACACGATGTTTCTAGGCTACCTCGCAGCGCCGCTGATCCAGGTTGTCGGCATCGGCACGCAGATCACCGAAGCCATTGCTGGTTTGGAGCGCACGCGGGAAGTCCTGGATGAAATTCCGGAGAACGAGGACCCTGATCGTACGGTCACGCTCGGACCTATCCGCGGCGATATCATTTTCCGGAACGTCAACTTCGCCTATGAACTGCAGAAGACCGTTCTGCACGACGTTTCGTTTCACGCTTGGCCGGGAACGGTAACCGCCCTGGTGGGATCGTCGGGTTCGGGCAAGTCGACGATCATCGGCTTGATTGCCGCCTTCCACAAACCAAACGAGGGCCAGGTACTGGTCGATGGCGTCGATCTCTCCAAGATCCGGCTGGAGTCCTATCGCACGCAGCTGGGAATGGTACTGCAGGACTCGTTTCTGTTCGACGGCAGCATTCGCGAGAATGTGGCGTTCTCGAAACCCGATGCGACCGAGGCGGAGATCCTTCGCGCCTGCGCCATCGCGCGTGTGGACGAGTTCGCCGAAAAGTACGAGCTGAAATACGACACCATCATCGGCGAGCGCGGAGTCAAGCTCTCGGGCGGCCAACGGCAGCGAGTGTCGATCGCTCGAGCTATCCTGGCCAATCCGCGCATTCTGATCCTCGACGAGGCGACCTCAAGCCTCGATTCCGAATCGGAGGCCATGATCCAGGAAGGCCTCGCTTACCTGATGCAGGGCCGAACGACTTTCGTCATCGCGCACCGTCTTTCCACCATTCGCCGCGCCGACCAGATTCTCGTGGTGGAAGCTGGAAGCGTCGTGGAACGCGGCACCCATCGCGAGCTGTTCGATCTGGGCGGTCGGTATTACGAGCTCTATACCAAACAGCACGGCATCGAGGAGAATCTGTTTCTTGCGCCGGGCGAGGGCGACACTGTGGAAGAAAACGAAATCGTAGCGTCTGCCACAGCTGCTGCTGATCCCGATCCGACAGCCCTGCTCCGATAGAAGTTGCTTCCGCTTTCGACACTCTGATCCAATCGGCAGGGTGATGGCTGCATTGAGCGCCGACGACGAAGAGAGTATTCTGCGACTACCGTACAAAATAACGTACAGCAGCAACCTGGAGGTATGTACATTGCGCCGTAGTGTGCCAGCGCCTGGCATTTTTCTTCTGACCGCCCTCTTAATAACCGGAATTGCCCAGCCGCTTTGGGCTCACGCGATCCTCATGGAGTCGAAGCCTAAGGCGAACGCGACTGTGACTGGATCCGAATTGCCAATTTGGTTGCGCTTCAACGTTCGCGTGGACGGCGGCCGGTCGCGCCTGCAACTGATCGGGCCCGATGGCTCGGCCGTCTCCCTCGAAGCCGCCAAACAGACAGCCCCAAACATATTGGAGTCACGCGCCACAGGACTGAAGTCTGGAGCCTACAAACTGCACTGGCAGGTGCTTGCCTCCGACGGTCACATCAGCCGAGGCGAGGTTGACTTCACGGTGAACTGACCACCCACGATGCTGAAGCTCGTCGATATCTTTGGATACCTTTCGGTCTTGCTGCGTGCGGGGACGCTCGTCGGCCAGTCTTTTCTGCTGGGCGGCGTACTGTTCATGTACTGGATCGCACGGCCTGGTAAGGACGTCTCCGCTGACGGGCTGCAGCGCGTACGAGCGTCCACGTTGCGCATGTTTCGCATTGCTGCTATCGGCCTGGTCGTCGTGCAACTGCTTTACCTGTACGTGAACTCGGCCGTCCTGATGGCCACGGAGGAAATCGGACTTCGCGACGTTGTGGGTGCGAACTTTTTTCTTGCCGGCACGGTGCTCCTTGCCGCAGCGCTACTCGCGGCGCTTATCGCCGGATCACAGGGCCGCTATGTCCCACATTGTCTGAGCGTGCTGGTGGTAATTGTGCTGGCCGCGTCGGTAATGACCAATCACGCCGCTGCGCGCATTGATGGCCGAGCATGGCTGATCCTCCTCACTTCGCTGCATGAGGCCTCGACAGGTTTCTGGATCGGCGGTCTGCCCTTCCTGCTGCTGGGGTTGTATGTGGCGGGAGATCGTCCCACGCAGTGGTACCTGACGCAGCGGTTCTCGCAGCTGGCGCTGGTGAGTGTTGCCGTGCTGGTGTTGAGCGGGTTCGGCATGAGTTTGGCTTACGTCGGCTCCTGGCGTTCGCTGATCGGCACCTCCTACGGCGTGATGCTGCTGGCCAAAATCATGATGCTCGCCGCGATGCTGGCCTTGGGCGGGATCAACTTCCTGATGCTGCGCAAGTACGGTCCCGACGACGTGGTACCGCGCTTGCGCCGCCTGGTCGAAGCCGAGGTGGGCATCGGTATTACCATCGTGCTCGCTGCGGCCTCGCTGACTTCGCAACCCCCGGCGGTCGACCTGGTCAACGACACAGTCTCAACTTCCCATATATGGGCTCGCTTCAGGCCGGAGTGGCCGCGTCTGAGCAGTCCCGACGCTACCGCTCTCTCCACTCGCCTTCCCGGACAGGTAGTTTCTCCGCTCGACCCCACGCGGCAAGTTATTACCTATACCAGCGAAGGTTCGCCGCTCTCTGTAAGACTCCTGAACGATAGGAAATGGTCTGAGTACAACCATCACTGGATGGGCCTGATCGTCATCGCCATGGGAGTCCTCGCCGTGTTGGCTCGTACCGGCCATGCGAAATGGGCGGAGAATTGGCCGCTGCTGATGATTGGCATCGCGATATTTATTTTTCTGCGCGGCGATCCGGAGTGCTGGCCCCTGGGCCCAAAGAGTTTCTGGACCACCTGGGCCGATCCGGAGATATTTCAGCATCGCGCCGCCGCGTTGCTTTGTTTAGCATTCGCAATCTTTGAGTTGCGGGTCCGCCGCAACCCTTCGCAAGGCGGAGTGCTGCCTCTGATCTTTCCCCTGTTATGCGCGGTGGGAGCGGCCCTGCTGCTGACGCACTCCCATGGCAACGCTAACTTGCGAGAAGAGATGCTGACGGAACTAAGCCACACGCCGATGGCCGTGCTGGGCGTAATTGCGGGTTGGTCGCGCTGGCTGGAACTCCGCTTGCCGCCCGAAGAGCGGACGATTCCGTCGTGGATCTGGCCGATGTGCTTCGTCGTGATCGGCGCCGGGCTGCTGAACTACCGGGAAATTTGATACTTCGGCAAGGGAGGCTCTTGCCTGTTTTGTTCCCAGGTGTGCACCCTCGATCAATGCGGCTGAAGGGCATCTTACGGCTACGAAGCGGTATAATTCCTTCAGTTTGAAAATGGCGGGTACCGCTGAGAGCGGACCGGCCAATTTAGTTTGTACCGAGTGCTAGTCCCGTTATTTCCAGCATGGAGGTTCGGCGATCCTGCAAGTCGCAGCAACCAAAACGACGACTCCCGGCTTCGGACTGCCGCCGTCCAGGTTTATTCCGCGCCGCTACAAGCCCCGAAATGTTGGTAGCTGGTCAGGTCACCTTGCCTTTGCGAACGATCTCATTGCGGCTACCCAACCCAGCTTCATCGTCGAACTCGGCACTCACTGGGGCGAATCCTACTTCACCTTCTGCCAGACGGTGGAGGAACGGGGACTTAGTTCCCTCTGTTACGCCGTCGATCATTGGCTAGGCGATGAACATGCTGGACAATATGGTGAAGAAGTATTTGATGAGGTAAGTCAGTACAACGACCGCTACTACAGGCAGTTCTCATATCTGCTGCGCAGAAGCTTCGACGATGCTCTCTCGCAGTTTGCAGACGAGTCGATCGACCTTCTGCACATCGATGGACTCCACACCTACGAAGCCGTAGGTCATGACTTCAACGCCTGGCTGCCAAAAGTAAAGCCGGGCGGAATAATTCTGATACATGATATCTGCCCTAAACATCAGGATTTCGGCGTCTGGCGCTTTTGGGACGAGATCAAAGCAGAATTTCCAGACAACTTTGAGTTTCATCATAGTTGGGGGCTGGGAGTAGTAGGCAAGGGACATGTAGTAAAGGAATCACTGCTATTAGACCTTCTCTTTGATAGCTCCCTTCAGGTTCGCGAAGAGCTGCGTCGTCACTATGTCATCTACGCGTCTCATTTAGAAAATCTCCTGGGGCGCTTCCCAGTCTCGGCTGGGCGGCCGCTCCTCCACAGTGCTCCCGAGGTCAGGGTGCAAGTATTTCCGTTTGGTGAGCACGGCTATTCGCAGGAAACCAGCCAAGTCCGAAAAATTGGATCTGGCGCCTGGGAGACCCTGGTTTTTGATCTGCGAGACCCCGGTCCTCTTGGACCACTTAGGGTTGATCCTGGCTCCGATCCGGCATTTATCGAGATAGGCAATATCCAGATACATTCCGGCGACTCCGGTGACGTAGTGTGGTCTTCTCAAGCTTCCTCCGCGGCGCCTGGCTTCGTTGTCGGCGGCACCGCTGAGATGCCGTTCAACGATAACCCGTCCTTCGTAATTAGCACTGGCGATGATCCCCAGATTCTGCTGGCCGTGCCTGCAGATCTAAAGGGTCCAGCTAAATTGACTATCGCTCTTAAGATAAGCTCGGCCTCCCTACAGGGCATCGAGATATTCAATGCGCGAATTAAGGGTCTAACCACGGCGTTTCAGCAGCAGATCAGGACGATAGACACGGAGCGGAGCCTACTTGCAACTCAATTAGCTGATGTGACAGCGCAGGCCGCAACTGCGAGAGATGCCGCACAGCGATCACTAGAGCAAACCAAACAACTTCTGGCTACCGCCGAAGATACAGTTTACGGAATGCAGCATTCCGTCTCATGGAAGGTGACGGAGCCAATTCGGAAGATGATGGCTGTCCTACGACCAAAACCTCGGACGGTGCCATAAATGTAACCAGAGCGGAAGCGCTGGAGTACGGCAATACTTCGCCTCCGAACTACATCAGCAGACCCCAGGACACACAATGGAAGAGCAGGAAATATTGTCGACTCTCAAGGCGCATGTCGCTCGCTACCAGGAGACTACTTCGACGAGGCTGGGCACTACCGATCTTGGTGTCGATCCCTCCCGAATAGAAATACTGTCAGCCGAGGTATGGAATGCGAGCAATGCCGTCGGCCAGCTTAATCCGAGAAATCCCGGCTTGATTAACCGGGCTATTCAAGCCTCGAAGAGGATCTTGCAGCGATCTTTAGGTTGGTACACGCGTCCTCTTCAACACTTTCACTCCAGTGTAGCAAGGGCCATCGAAGAACATGGACGCGCCATAAACTCCTTCCAGCCGACGATCATAGCGCTACAGGAAGCCGTCAGGAGCGTCGACCTTGCGACACAAGAGCAACAAAGTCCTTACGCGCATCTCTTTCGCGGTCTGGCGCCGGTTGTGGATCTTGGCTGTGGAGGTGGCGAATTTCTCGAGTTGTTAAAGCACAGCGGCATTGATGCTTATGGCGTCGACTCCGACCCTGTGGCCTGCGATGTAGCCCGGCGCAAGCATCTGACGATTCTCCAGGACGATCTTTTTGATCATCTCCGGCAATTACCCGAGCGCTCCCTGGGTGGCATCTTTTCTGCGCGAGTTATCGAATATCTGCCGTCTAATCTGCGTATCGACTTTATCAGCCTTTGCGCCAAAAGACTGAAGCCGGACGGATTGATCATCATCGAAACCATCAATCCAGAGTCAGATTTCCCCTTTGGACGAAACTCTCGCATAGACCCAAGCCATCTCCGCCCGGTGTACCCGGAAATCCTGAAGTCTATGTTGGACAGTAGCGGATTCCGGGAATCCAGAATCTGTGTTCTTACTCCCCGTGTGGCTCCGGTGGCAAGTCTCGCTGAGCAGGGTGGTGCCCTGGCCAATGCTGATAACGGGTTGGATGTATTTCCAGCTACTAATGGTCTGTCGGGTGCTCAGGCCTACGCTGCCATAGCCCGGCGTGCCTAAAACCTTCATCGGCCACTTTTTTGTACAAAATGAACCCGTCTGCTATGGAATTCGCGGCCTGCACTATCATCGCCAAGAACTATCTGCCAATGGCGCGTGTTCTGGCTAACTCTTGGCGTACCTTTCATCCTGATTGCCCGCTGTTCGTCTTACTCCTTGATTCACCTCAGGGATTCTTTAATCCTGCGACCGAGGCCTTCGAAGCTATCAGTGTTTCACAGCTCTCCATACCCAACCTTCCTGGTTTTCTCTTCAAATACACAATTCTGGAAGCGAGCACTGCGGTAAAGCCTTATTTACTGGACTACCTATTTCGTCGATATTCGATACATAAGCTTCTATACCTTGACCCTGATATTCTCATCCTGAACTCGCTTGATGGATTGAAAAGGAGCCTGGAAAACGCCAACGTGCTCCTCACGCCGCACCTCCTGTCGCCGCTGCCCGCAGATGGCCGTCACCTCGACGATCACGACATACTTCAGGCTGGCACCTACAATTTAGGCTTCCTGGGCTTGCGAAACAGCCTTGAGTCGAGACGCCTGCTCCGCTGGTGGTCCAAGAAGCTGTATCACCAATGCATCGTTTCGTTCGAGAATAACCTATTTGTGGACCAGCGTTGGATGGACCTAGCGCCTTCGATGTTTGATGGGGTAGAAGTACTCCGGGACCCTGGCTATAACGTGGCGTATTGGAATCTTCACGAACGTGCAGTCTCCTCGGAGGGTGGCACGGAAGTTAACGGACAGCCTCTATATTTCTTCCACTTCAGCGGCTTTAATCCTGACCGGCCTTCCGTTATATCTAAGTTCCAGGACCGCTACGGCATGGAACATATTGGAACGACTCGAAAGCTCTACCAGCTATACCGTGATTTGCTGATGGACAACGGCTGGGAAGACAGCAGGACGTGGACATACGGGCACGATTTTTTTCTGAATGGAGTACGGATTCCGCCGGCTGCAAGACGTTATTACTGGAGTCTTGGAACCGATTTGACCGATCTCGGCAACCCATTTTGTTGGCTGAACAACCGTTGCCAATATCCGCCCGTTGAGCGATTCGACCTGACACAGGCTAGTTTTCTCTTGCCTGGCATTAATCTTTTGGGATACGTCGAATCTGAAAAAGGGGTGGGTGAAGCCGTAAGGAGCAACCTACGAGTGATTCAAGCCGCCGGCATCCCTTGTATCCTGAACAATTGGGTAGATACAGGCTCTAGTAACATCGAGCGCGTGACTGAGAAGCTAGACAACGACAATCCGTGTGTCGTAAACCTGCTTACGCTCAATGCTGACGGCCACCAATCTTTTGGGCGAGAGCATCCTACCTACCTGAAAGGGCACTTTAATATTGGTTATTGGGCCTGGGAACTGTCTGATTTTCCCAAAGAGTGGGCGACTGCATTCGGCTATGCCGACGAGGTTTGGACGCTGAGCGAGTTTACTCGTACTACTCTTACCGGCTGCTCGCCTGTTCCGGTAAAGGTTGTGCCATGCTCACTAGATCCGAATGACGATTATCACGTTGCCGCGGACCGCGAGAAGTTCGGCCTTAGTCCGAATGTTTTCCTATTCCTCTTTTTGTTTGACTTCCACAGCTTTCTGGAGAGGAAAAATCCTCTTGGCTTGATTGAAGCCTATAAGAATGCATTCGGTGCACGAAAAGACGTTCAATTATTAATTAAGTCTTCTCATAGCGCCCAGCACAAAGAAGAGCTGCTTTTGTTGCAGCATGCCGCCAGTGGCGCCAATGTCAGGATACTTGACTCTGTGCTGACGAGACGGGACAAACAGCAGTTAATCGCGACGGCCGATTGTTATGTTTCGCTTCATCGATCGGAAGGCTTCGGACTGACGATGGCGGAAGCGATGATGTACGGTAAACCTGTGATTGCGACAGGATACTCGGGGAACGTAGATTTCATGTCAGATGCCGACAGCTTTCTCGTCCCCTACAGAACAGTCACGATCAACCGCACGCACGGGCCCTACAAGGCAGGCTATCACTGGGCTGACCCGAATCTGGACTACGCGTCCGATCTCATGCGTTACGTGGAGAGTAACCGCGACGCTGCCGGGCAGGTGGGCGCAAAGGCCAAAGCCAAAGTTCGTCACGTCCTCGATCCGGCGGTGATCGGCGTCTCGGTTCGGGCGCGTCTGCAAGAGCTAGGCCTGCTGGCACAACCCCTAGCCGAATCTTCTGGGCCAGGTCGAGACCAGCCACTTATTTCGCGCCGGTAGCGGCAGCGCTAGTGTGCCTAACTGTTAGAGTTCGGAACTGCAACGTGGCGCTGTTTCGTCGCTAGTGTCGATCGCCGGATGCCGCGTAGCAACGTCTCGCAGCAGCGGCTTACACCAAACCAGTAAGCCAGTTCGCGATAATCCGAGGCGTCGAAGATCCCAATGTCCGCATCTTTGCCAGGCTCAAGACTTCCCTTGCGCGCCTGCAACCGAAGCGCGAACGCCCCGTTATAGGTGGCGGCCATGATGGCTTCGGCGGGCGACATCTTCATGTGAGTACATGCCGCCGAAAGTACGAACGGCATTGACGGCGTAGGCGCCGTGCCGGGGTTGTAGTCCGTAGCCAGCGCGACGGCTACGCCGAAATCGATCAGCTTGCGTGCGGGTGGAAAGGATCGAAGACCGAGGAAGTAGTTCGCAGCGGGAAGCAACGTAGCAACTGTGTCGACCGTGGCTAGGGCAGAAATATCGTCTTCGCTTACGAAATCCATGTGGTCGAGTGACGCAGGCCGAAGCCTGATCAGCGGCGCAAGATTTGTCAACGTAAGCTGGCAGACATGCGCGCGCACTCCCAGTCCCTGATTGACGGCCGCGCGCAGGATGCGCTCCGACCGTTGCAGGTTGAAGGCGCCGCGCTCGCAGAAGACATCTACGAATTTCGCCAGCCTGCGCTTGGACACCGCCGGAATCATTTCGTCGCAGATGAGGCGCACATATTCGTCATGATTTTCCCGGTACTCCGGCGGGAACACATGCGCGGCCAGGAGCGTTGCAACAACTGTTCCCGACCACTGCTCTGATACCTCCCGAATCGCCTCCAGTGACTTGATCTCGGCTTCGAAGCTCAGACCGTAGCCAGATTTTGCTTCGACCGTCGTCGTTCCCTGTGCGGCCATCTCGTCGAGAGCACGTAGGACGTGGGCCGCCAACGCTTCTTGCGACGATTCGCGAACGCCGCGCAGGCTGGCGCGAATGCCTCCGCCAGCTGCGGCAATCTCTTCGTAGCTGGCGCCCGCTATACGCCTCTCGAAATCGATAAGCCGCGGCGTTGTGAAAACGGGATGGGTATGGGAGTCGACAAATCCGGGCAGGACGACTTTACCGGAGCAGTCGATCTCGTCGGCTTTTCTTGCAAGCTCGTGTTTGGCGATCTTGTCGGTCGTGCCGACGGCGACGATCTTGTCGTTCTCAATGAGCACCGCGCCATCTTCGACGATGGCGAGTTCGCTCATCTGCGGCCCACGACGAGGACCGCCATCGCCGCCCCGCAGGGTCAGCAGTTGGGAGGCGTGGGTGAGAAAAATTGCCGGCATAGTTTGGCGAGGTGTAACGAAACTCTCCGACGGCGCTAACAGCAGGTGCCTCGGCCTGAGGCCCTTGTTATGGACAATTTCTAAATCCTGCCGGCAGTAGGGGTCCTTCGACTCCGGCGGCCAACCACGGGCCGCTTCCGCTCAGCATGACAGACGTAACGGATGAACCCTGACGGCTGATGGCTACTTCGCCATTGGCACCTTGATTCCCTTCTCCTTCGCGAAGGTCTTGGCCTCGTCGTAGCCCGCGTCCACGTGACGCGCGACACCGATGCCCGGATCGTTGGTCAGCACACGTTCGATACGTTTAGCCATCTCGTCGCTGCCGTCGGCGACGGTCACCTGTCCCGCATGCTGCGAATAACCAATGCCCACGCCTCCGCCGTTGTGGATCGACACCCAGGAAGCGCCGCTGGCGGTGTTGAGCAATGCGTTCAGCAGTGGCCAGTCCGCGATGGCGTCGCTGCCATCCTTCATTGACTCGGTCTCGCGGAAGGGTGATGCAACTGAACCGCAGTCCAGATGATCGCGGCCCATAACGACTGGCGCCTTGAGCTTGCCTTTCTTCACCAGATCGTTCAGAGCAAGACCGAACTCCGCGCGCTCTCCATAGCCCAGCCAGCAGATGCGACACGGCAGCCCCTGGAACTTGATCCGCTTGCGCGCCAGATCGATCCAGCGACTGAGAATCTTGTTGCCGGGAAACATTTGGAGCACCAGATCATCGGTAGTGTGAATGTCGGCGGGATCGCCCGAAAGCGCCGCCCAACGGAACGGTCCGCGCCCTTCGCAGAAAAGCGGTCGAATGTATTCCGGCACGAATCCGGGGAAATCGTAGGCGTTCTTGACGCCGTGCTCGAAGGCGAAGGTGCGAATGTTGTTGCCGTAGTCGAAGGTGATCGAACCCATCTTCTGTAGCTTCAACATGCCTTCGACGTGACGGGACATGGTGTCGAGCGAGCGCTCGACGTATCCCTTGGGATCGCGCTTGCGCAGCTCCAGCGCGTCCTCCAGCGACATGCCATTGGGCACGTAGCCGTTCAGCGGATCGTGAGCTGAGGTCTGGTCGGTGAGGATATCAGGAACAACCCCGCGCTCGGCGAGTTCAGGAATGATGTCGCCGCAGTTGCCCACCAGCCCTACAGAGATACTCTCCTTATTGCGGACAGCGTTCTTGATGATGCGCAGGGCCTCGTCGAGAGAGTTGACCATGTGGTCGCAATAGCCGGTGCGCAGGCGCTTCTTGATGCGCTCGGGATCCACCTCGATGCCGAGATAACATGCGCCGGTCATGGTCGCAGCCAGCGGCTGGGCGCCACTCATACCTCCCATGCCGCCGGATACGATCAACTTGCCTTCCAGCTCACCGCCGAGATGCTTTTGTCCGGCCGCGCAAAACGTTTCGAACGTGCCTTGGATAATGCCCTGCGAACCGATGTAGATCCACGAGCCGGCAGTCATCTGGCCGTACATGATGAGGCCGAGCTTCTCCAGCTCGTTAAACTTCTCCCAGTTGGACCAGTGGCCCACCAGGTTGGAGTTGCAGATGAGCACGCGCGGCGCGTAGTCGTGGGTGCGGAAGATGCCCACGGGCTTGCCCGACTGCACCAGGAGGGTCTCGTCGTTTTCAAGCGACTGCAGCGAATTGACGATGGCGTGGTAGCACTCCCAATTGCGCGCGGCGCGGCCGGTGCCGCCGTAAACTACGAGATCCTGAGGGCGCTCGGCGACATCGGGATCGAGGTTGTTCATCAGCATGCGCATGGCGGCTTCCTGCGCCCAGCCTTTGCAGGACAACTGGTTGCCGCGCGCCGCTCTTATCGGCGTGTAGGACGAGATGGAAGAATCGGTCAGGACTGACATAACAGAAGCATGGTAGTGCGGCGGGCAGGAAAACGCCAGTTGCGAGGTGCTGTTGTCAGTTGTCGCTTTCAGACGTGAGCGCCGCGTAGCGCACAGAGCGATTCTAGGGAGTTACATCACAACGGCCCTCAGTTGGCGCGAGATCCGCTGTTGCTGTTGCTGGGTAGGAAGAAAAGTAGATCCTTCGCTCCGCTCGTGATGACAATTCCGGGGTACAGGCACCATGAGCCTTCAACTGAGGACTGATGACCAAAAGAAAATCGGGGAGCGGCTGTTTGGCCATCTCCCCTCTCTCTCCGATCAGGTTTGCAATTGAAAGTAGCTTACGCGATCTGGGGGACTGTCAACATCAAAACACGATGAAAATGTTGTAAAAACTAGGGTGAGTCTCTGACTGTATCATATACCACATTGTGGTATATACATTGTGGGACAGGATGTCACGCTCCTAACCGTATACCACAGCGTGAGACTTCATCCACGAAGGCCAGTTGTGATTCTGCTGCGCAGCAATGGTTCAGCACGACCACACGCCTGCTCCAGCACAGTGTTGGGGTCAACGAATGAGCCTCTTTCGGCCGCATGGCTAGATTGCGCAAATTCTCTTTGGCGAGTTGTCAATGCAAACCAGGAACGTTATTCTGCTTCCAAATTCGATACGGTCAGGAACAGCGACTAGCGGTCCCATGGCCACGGGAACAAATGAACGGTACGACGATCACACAGGCGATCGGTCACACCCTGTCGCACTGGCAGCTGGTTATGGCATGGCTTGTCTTTCTGGCGAGCTACCTTGTGTTTGCAGTAGGCAGGCTGCCTGGCACCAAGATCGACCGGCCAGCGATGGCGGTGATCGGCGCGGTGTTGATGTTCGTCTTCGGTGTGCTGCCGCCAAACCAGGCCATCGCGAGTATCGACTTCGTTACCCTGGTGCTGCTTTTTTCGATGATGCTGATCGTCTCTACTCTTCATCTCTCCGGCTTCTTCGAATCGATCACGGAGTTGGCGATCGAGCATCTCAGTGCCGGGCAGTTGCTACCGGGAGTGATCTTCATCAGCGGAATTCTCTCGGCCTTCCTGGTGAACGATATCGTCTGCCTGGTGATGGCGCCGCTGATCCTGGGGATTTGCCGGCGTATGCGCTTGCGGCCAGTTCCCTACCTGCTCGCGCTGGCAACGGCGTCCAACATTGGCAGCACGGCCACCATCACCGGCAATCCGCAAAATATTCTTATCGGATCGATCTCAGGCATTCCCTATCGCGACTTCCTGGCGCATCTGGGACCGGTAGCACTGCTGGGGCTCTTTGTTGACTGGGCACTCCTGCACTGGATTCACCTTCGAAATGGAAATGGGAATGGGAATGGCACAACCGAGGTTCAACCGGCACCGGAGGAACGACGCGTGGAGAATCGGCATACGGACATGCATCCCGCCTGGCCGATGATCGTCACCGGGGGCGTACTGATCGGGTTTCTCGTCGGATTGCCTCCGGCGCTTGTCGCTGCCACAGGAGGGGCGCTGTTACTCGTGCAACGGCGGCACTCACCGAAGATCATTTACGGAGATGTGGACTGGTCGCTGCTGATGCTGTTTCTGGGGCTGTTTCTGGTCATTGGCGGCGCCGAGCAGGCAGGTATCACACAACAACTGCTTGCAGCAGCCGAGAGGCTGAATCTACAAAACCACGTCATATTCGCGGGCGTCGTGACGCTGCTGTCGAACATCGTTAGCAATGTGCCTGCGGTGATGCTGCTGAAAGGCTTGGTCCCGCACTTTCAGAATCCGCACCATGCCTGGCTGCTGCTGGCTATGAGCAGCACACTGGCCGGAAATCTCACCATTACAGGGTCGGTTGCCAACATCATCGTAGTAGAAAAAACCCGGGCGGAGACGCACATCGGCTTTGTCGAATATATGAAGATCGGCGTTCCGGTGACGGTAGTGACGCTGGCAATTGGGTTGGGATGGTTGGCAATGAGCAACTAGCAATAGCAAAACAACCGGGAAGACAATGTCTTCCCGGTTGCTGCTTGCCAAATGCTAATTGCTAGTTGCTGACTGCTATTCCGTATACGGCCGCCAGGTGCCGTCATCGTTTTCCGTCAGGAGAATACTGGTCTTTGTCGGATCTGCACTATAAAAGGCGACCCCATACGACTTGATCAGTATTGAACGCTCCCACGTGGTGAAGCTCTTCACCAGGGAGCCGGACGCATCAAACTCACGGCCCAGACGGTTGGGGACCCACTTCCAGGTGTAGTCCACCTTCGCCAGATGCGGCTTGACCAAAGTGACCTTATCGATCGATACCAGGTTGCGCTCGGCCAACGGTACGGTGTAGGTAGTCCTGTCATCGGCCTTCTTGACCTTCTGGACCCCTTCAATGTTGCTCAACACGTTCTCGCCGGGACCGGTGATAGCGACCAGCAGCAGATTCGCGCCCTTGGGTTTGGTCATGACCATGCCAGCTTTCGAGAGGATCTTGTACAGGGGGTCCTGCTGACCATTGTCGGGATCGACTGTCCCCGTGCTGAAGTGGACGAGTGCGGGACCTTGCCCTCTCAGAATGCCGCTAACGGTTGTGGTGGCCTCGGAGACGGACAAGACCTCATGCGAGCTCTGCACGAAGTGATAGATGGTGCCTCCGACCACCAGCACCAGAGCTGCAGCCAACAACAACGGCACGAAATTGTGCGATTTGTTCTCCATCGCCAGCTCGGCGGCAAAAATGTCGGGCTCGCTTGGAAGCTGGGAAACTGGCTGTGGCTGAGTTTCTTGCTCGGTTTTGGGTTCGATGACGGTCGCCATAATGCACCTCCGTCGCGACGCTGCCCACAGAATCTTGAACGGCCGTGGACTCCGTTCGGTCTCGCTGGCCTGACCATTCCACCGAGGACAAAGAGGCAGCCGCGGATGATTCCAGTATGGACCTTATGAACGCAGGTGCAGTGAGCGCTGTCACCCGGCCTTGTGAGGGCTGAACCCGGGCGGGATAGCAATATTTCGAAAGGGCATGGCTTAATGCACAAATTCGGGCTGCTGGCCCTTGGTCCACGGGTCGTAGGTTTGCACGAAGATCATACGATCGCGAATGGTGGGATGGGTCCAGGCCCACAACTCCCAGAACCTGTTCACATAGGGATAGTCGAGCGACAGCTCCCCGAGTTTCTGAAACGACTGGGCAGCCGTGCGCGATGCGTCGGGCACCAACCCGTGAACGACCTCCAGCCCGTACTGATCGGCCTGGTGCTCGTAGTGACGGGAGACGGCGTTGAAGGCGGGAGTAGCCAGAAAGGTGATCAGCCACAGAATCAGGACCAGCAGCGGAAGCGACGCCCAGTCGCTGAGATCGCGAATTCCCCAACGCGCACCGTTGCGCGCGACGAGCCATATGGCCAGCCGGTAACCGACGTAGAACAGCACCAGTAACAGCAGCAGATCGATGGCAGCTTCTTTTGGGATGTGGCCAAGAGCGTAGTGCCCCATCTCATGCCCGAAGACGAATAGCGTTTCCGGGGTCGTCATCTGCTGCATCGTCGTATCCCACACCACCACACGCTTGGTCGCTCCGAAGCCGGTGACATAGGCATTCAGAGTAGTGTGCTTCTCGCTGGCCTTCATTTCGAGCATGCGCTGCGGTGGGATATCCATACCGGCGCGATGCGCCACGCGCTCGATCTGCGCGACCAGATCGCTGTGATGGTCGGTGAGCGGCTCGAACTTGTTGAACATCGGCTCAATCCAAATCGGCGTGATGAAGACAACGAATACGACGATCGGTATGAGGGCCAGCCAGAAGTAAAGCCACCATCGCCTGGGACTGAGGCGCAGCATACGATAGAGAATCCTGCCCAGAGCGCTGGCGAAGAGGCAGCTGAGCAGCAGGCCTTTGCCCCAAT
>Ga0181532_10001360_pt1 | contig 23843 bp, 21 predicted proteins | sample PEATcosm2014_Bin_33_FD_119768 | JGI IMG/M metagenome (GOLD analysis project Ga0181532, IMG submission 119768) | Peatland microbial communities from MTU Mesocosm Facility, Houghton, MI, USA - PEATcosm2014_Bin11_30_metaG | ecosystem: Environmental > Terrestrial > Soil > Wetlands > Peat | place... | reverse complement strand
GCTGCGTGCCTCTTCCGAGGCGAACCTCCGGGAAAACAGGAGAAAAGCTGATGACGAGAGGATCGCTGCGGCGATGCGCTCGCGTGACGCGCTCGCTCACGCTCGGCGCCGTGCTTGCGTTTTGTGGAATGACTTCGGCGTTTGCGGCCGATCCGATCAAGATCGGGCAAATCGCGGCGCTGTCGGGCGCCTCGGCGCAGTCCGGCGAGGCGATCACCCGCGGATTGACGCTGGCGATCGACGAGATCAACGCAAAAGGCGGTCTCCTTAGCGGCCGCATGCTCGAACTGGTGCAGCGCGACGACGAATCGAGCCCGCCGAAGGGGCTGATCGCCGCGCGCGAACTTCTTTCGGAGAATGTTGCGGCGATCTTCGGCGGCATCGACACGCCGGTATCGCTGGCAATGGTGCCGTTCCTCAACAAGGAAAAACACATCTACATGGGGGTGTGGGCGGCCGGCACCGGCATCACGCGCAACGGCGCCGATCCGAATTACGCGTTCCGCGTCTCGGCGGTCGACGCGATGGTCGACATCAAGCTCTTGAAGTTTGCTCACCAGAAGTTCGGATCGAAGAAGGCCGGTCTGATGTTGATCAACAATCCCTGGGGCCAGGGCAACGAGAAGGGGCTGGCGGCCGCCAGCAAGGCCGATCCGTCGGTCGAGATCGCCGGCGTCGAGAAATTCGAGAACGCCGACGTCGACATGGTGCCGCAACTGGCGCGGCTCAAGGATGCCGGCGCCGATTCCATCATCCTCGTCGTCAACGCCGGGCCCGGCGCGCAAGTGATGAAGTCGCGCGAGCGCATGGGATGGACGGTGCCGGTGGTGTCGCATTGGGGCATTTCCGGCGGCCGCTTTCCGGAGCTGGCCGGAGCGACCGCGGGCGATGCGGATTTTGTCCAGACCTACAGCTTCTTCGGCAAGCAGGGACCGGTCGGCGAGCGGGTGCTGGCGGCGCTGGAGAAGAAATATCCGCAGATCAAGGGGCCGCAAGACGTGTTTGCGCCAGTTGGCACCGCGGACGCCTACGATGCGATGCATCTGTTGGCGCTGGGCATCGCCCAGGCCGGCTCGACCGATGCGGACGCGATCCGCACCGCCCTGGAAGACTTGAAGACGCCCTACGAAGGGCTGATCAAGACCTACACGCGGCCGTTCACCCGCGACAACCACGATGCGCTCGGACCGGACGACTACATCATGGTGCACTACGAGGGCGACAAGATCGTTCCCGTGAATTGAGGGTGAGCGCCGGCCGGGGCAACCGCAACGCCCTGATCCGGCGCGCAGCCCGCACGCCACACGGGGGCGCGGCGGCTCGCCGCGGCCCGCAGCGGCACCCGATCGCATTCAAGCGCCGTTCACCACCATGCTGATTGCGTCCGCAATCATTTCCGGCCTCGGCCTCGGCAGCATGTATGGGCTGCTGGCGCTCGGCTTCCACGTCACGCATGCCGTGTCGCGGACCGTGAATTTTGCCCAGGGCTCGACCATGATGTTGGGCGCGGTGCTGTGCTTCACGTTCTGGGTAACACTCGGATGGCCGTTGACGTTGGCGGTTGTCCTCGCGCTCGCCGCCTGCGCGCTCTGGGGCGTCGTGGTTGAGCGCGTTGCGGTGCGGCCGTTTGTGGCGCGCGGCTCGAATTCCTGGCTGATCGCCACCGTCGCGCTCGGCATCGTCATCGATAACGTCGTGCTGTTCACGTTCGGTAAGGACCCGCGAGGCATGCCGCCAGGGCTGCTCACGACCGGCACCTTCTCCGTCGCCGGCGTCAGGATCCAGTACATTCAGGCGCTCATTCCGATGATCGGCCTCGCGGTGGCCGCGGGACTGCAATTGTTGTTTGTAACGGCCCGGCACGGCAAGGCGCTGCTCGCTGTCGTTCAGAACAAAGACGCGGCCCGGCTGATGGGCATCCGGGTCGAGCGCGTGGTCGAGATCGCGTTCGCGCTGTCAGGATTGCTCGCCGGCATTGCCGGCATCCTGATCGCGCCGTTGTTCACCATCTCCTCGACCATGGGCACGTTGTTCGGCATCAAGGCCTTTGCGGTCGCGATCCTCGGCGGCATCGAAAGCGCCTGGGGCGTGGTCTTGGCCGGCCTGATCTACGGCGTCACCGAGGCCACGATCACAGCGCTGTTGGGCTCGACCTACACGCAGATCGTCACGTTCGGGCTCGTCATTTTGGCGCTCGCCTTGCGGCCGAACGGCCTGTTCGGCCGCGCCGAGTTGAGGAAAGTATGAGCTGGCTGAAAGCCGCTACGGCTGCGATTTTCATCGCCGCCGTGTGTTTCCTCGTCGCCCGCGGCAACGGCTACCAGACTTTCATCATCGTCATGGTCGGCCTGACCGCGATCGTCGGCATCGGGCTCAACGTGCTGTTGGGGCTCAACGGTCAGATGTCGCTCGGCCATGTGGCGTTTTACGCCATCGGCGCCTACGCCGTCGGCATCCTGACGACCACGTACGAATGGTCGTTCTGGCCGGCGCTTGCCGCCGGCGGCGTGGTGTCCGGATCGGCAGGCGCGCTCTTGGCCATTCCGGCGCTGCGGGTCCGCGGTCCTTACCTCGCCATGGTGACCATCGCCTTCGGCTTTGTCGTCGAGCAAAGCGCGGCGGAATGGCAGGGCCTGACGGGAGGCTGGAACGGCCTGTCCGGCATACCCGGTCCGAGCGTGTTCGGCAGCGACATCGGCGAGAAAGGCATCGCCTACCTGACCGTCGCGCTCACCGTACTGGCGACCTTTGCCTTCGCACGGCTGAGCGACAGCGCCTGGGGCAATGCGATGCGCGCGGTGCGGGATTCCGAATCCGCCTCTACGTCGATCGGCCTCGATCCGACGCTCGTTCGCACCACTGCGTTCGCCATCTCGGCGGTCGCGGCCGGTATCGCCGGCGGCGTCTACGCGTCGATCAGCAATTTCATCAGTCCGGAATCGTTTCCGTTCTTCCAGTCTATTCTGTTTCTTCTTGTCGTCATGCTCGGCGGCGCCGATCGGGTGCTCGGGCCGCTGATCGGCGCTTGCGTCGTCGTGCTGCTACCGGAACTGCTGGCGACACTCGGGCAATACCGGCTGCTGTTCGTCGGCCTGCTGATGCTGGCGGTGCTTCGGCTGGCGCCGGCCGGCTTGGTCGGCGTCATCGCTCGCCTGCTGCCGAAGGCCGGCCGCGAAGCGGCGCCGCGCGCGGGACGCGATGTCGAAAGCTTTCTCGCCACCGGCACAACCGGCCACGGCCTTTCGGTGCGTAATCTGGCGGTCAGTTTCGGGGGCGTTCGCGCAGTCAGGGATCTCAGCTTCGATGCACAGCCCGGCGCCATCACCAGCATCATCGGCCCCAATGGCGCCGGCAAGAGCACGGCGCTCAACGCCATCTGCGGCTTCTACCGGCCCGATGCCGGCACCGTGAGGCTCGGCGAGCGGACCATTTCAAACCTTCGCGCCTATCAAATTCCGCGGGCCGGGATCGCCCGGACCTGTCAGACCAGCCAGCTGTTCCCGACCATGTCGGTGCTCGACAACATTCTGATCGCCTTGCGGCGCGGCCGGCTCGGCCTGGGCTCGCTGGTCGCCGCGATGCACGACGCCGAGGCCGCCGAGTTGGCCGAAAGCCTGCTCGCTTTCGCCGGCTATAAAGGCGGCGTCGACACGCCTGCGGGGGCGCTTTCGCATGTCGATAAACGCCTGGTGGAGATTGCGCGCGCGATCGCCATTCGCCCCGCCGTGCTGGCGCTCGACGAGCCGGCCGCCGGTTTAGATGCCGAGGACAAGGCCGCGATCGGCGCATTGCTGCGCAAGCTCGCCGCGCTTGGTATGACCGTCATCCTGGTCGAGCATGACATGGATCTGGTGATGGGCGTTTCGAGCCACGTCGTCGTGCTCGATGCCGGTGCCAAGATCGCCGGAGGGCCGCCGCTTCAGGTTGCGGCCGAGCCGGCCGTGCTCGAGGCCTATCTCGGGGCCGGCGAGCAGATCGACCGCCGGCGCGAGCGCGCGCTGCCAGCGCGGCAATCGCCTTTGCTGACGGTGCACGCGCTCTCGGCCGGCTACGGCGCCGCAACCATCGTTCGCGATGCCGCACTCGACATCGCCAAGGGCGAGTTCGTCGCCGTGCTAGGCGCCAACGGCGCGGGCAAGACAACGCTGATGCGCGCGCTGAGCGGATTGATCAGGCCGATCGGCGGCGAGGTGCGTTTCCTTGGCGCACGCATCGATCAGCTGGCGGGCGATGCGATCGCCCGCCAGGGGCTGATCCTGGTGCCGGAGGGCCGCCAGGTTTTTCCCGAGCTGAGCGTCATCGACAATCTGCGGCTCGGCGCCTATGCGCGCACCTCCGCCGACGAGGCGCGGATGATCGAATCGCTGCTCGAACGCTTCGCCGCGCTCAAGGCGCGGCAGCGCCAGCGCGCCGGCCTTCTCTCCGGCGGCGAGCAGCAGATGCTCGCGATCGCCCGCGGCTTGATGGCGCGCCCCGAGGTTCTGATGCTCGATGAGCCGTCGCTCGGGCTTGCCCCAAGACTTCTGGAAACGCTTTATGACTTGCTCGCGGAGCTGCGCGAGGAGGGGACTACCATCTTGCTTGTCGACCAGATGGCCGCGCTCGCGCTATCGGTCGCCGATCGGGCCTACGTGCTGCAATCCGGCACCATCAGGCATTCGGGCACCGCGCACGAGGTCGGCCAGGACCCGGCGCTGCTGCGCGCCTATCTGGGCGATCGCGGCACCGTATTGTGACTGATGGATCGTACCGAGCGAGGAAGCAATGGACTTAATTCTCAGGAATGCGCGACGCCTCGACGCCGAGCACGAACTGACCGACATCGGCATCGACGGCGGAAAGATCGCCGCGATCGAGCCCGGGCTCGCGGCTGAAGGGGAGACGATCGATCTCGGCGGCCGCCTAATCTCGTCGGGCTTTGTCGAGACCCACATTCATCTCGACAAATCCTGCATCCTCGATCGCTGCAGGTCCGAACGCGGCGACCTCGAAGAGGCGATCGCCGAAGCCGCACGCGCGAAGGCCGCCTTCACGCCCGAGGATGTTCATTCCCGCGCGGTGCGCACGCTGGAAAAGGCGATCCTGCAAGGCACCACCCATATGCGCACCCATCTCGAAGTCGATCCCGGCGTCGGTCTGCGCGGGCTCGAAGGGGTGCTGCCGCTCCTCAAGCAATATGCCTGGGCGATCGACCTGCAGATTTGCGTGTTCCCGCAGGAGGGTCTGCTCAACAATCCGGGCACCGACGAACTTATGGTCGAGGCGCTCGAACGCGGCTGCCGCGCCATCGGTGGCGCGCCCTATACCGACAGCGATCCGCCCGGCCAGATCGATCGCATCTTCGCGCTGGCGCGGGATTGCGACATCGACATCGATCTGCATCTCGATTTCGGTGCGACCGCCGAGGGCATGGACCTCGAGCACGTTTGCAGGCGCACCGAGGAATTCCAATATGGCGGCCGCGTCGCCATCGGCCACGTTACCAAGGCGGTGAGCCTGTCGATGCCGGCGTTCGACGCTATGGCGAAGCGGCTCGCCGATGCCGGCGTGGCGCTCACCGTGCTGCCGTCGACCGATCTTTATCTGATGGGCCGCCAGCACAAGCACGACCACAATGTCACCCGCGGCGTGGTGCCGGCGCACAAGCTGCTACAGCACGGGGTGAACTGTTAGCTGTCGAGTAACAATATCCTCAATCCGTTCACGCCGTTCGGCGATTGCTCGCAGATGCGCATGGCGAACCTCTACGCGAATATCTGTCAGGTCGGAAAGCAGGCGGACATGCGCGAGTGCTTCAACATGATCACGCGGCGCCCGGCCGAGATGATGCGGCTTAAGGATTACGGCCTCGCTGTCGGCAAATCCGCCGACCTCGTCGTGCTCGATTCCGCAAGCCCGGAAATGGCCGTCGCCGAGCTCACGCCGGTGCTCTACGCCTTCACGAGAATCCATAGCGTGCCGGGCAGGTAGCCCATCTGTGCCGCAAGCACCGGACCGACCAGCGGGCCGGCGCCGGCTATCGCCGCAAAATGATGGCCGAACAGCACGTAACGGTTGGTTGGAACGTAATCGAGGCCGTCATTGTGACGAACCGCCGGCGTCGGTCGGCCGGCATTGATGCCAAGAACTTTGTTGGCGATGAACAGGGCGTAGTAGCGGTAAGCGACGAAGTAGACGCATACCGCCGCGATGACAAGCCAGGCGGCATTGACGGGCTCGCCGCGGCTCAAAGCCACGATGCCGAGAGAAACTGCGCCGAGGGCCGCAATCGCGCCCCATAACAGTTTCGTCTGAATGCCGTTCCCATTCCAGAACAGCGTGCTCATTGGTTGTCCCCCTTGCGTCGGCACCCCCTTTGAATTTGATCCTGAAAGGGCGCCGCTACCCTGCGGACCGAAACCAAATTGGCCTCGCTCCTCACCCAGCCGACTTTGATTAAGATCAAAGAGACTGCGTCTTGACAAGGTCAAGTTTGCGAACTGCCGGATATTTTGGCTCGGCATCTCAGCGAGGTCGTCTGCCGAAGCGGAGCCGGTGCCTCGCCCTGAGAGTGGGAACCAAGGATCGGACCATGGGGATCGAACGCAGCACATTCGGCGCCATCACGATCAACGGCAAGGCCTATGAGCACGACGTGGTTATTCGCCTCTCGGGCGAAGTGATGAAGCGGAAGAAGAAGCTGTCGAAGAAGTATTATGGCACCTCGCACGTGCTCTCAAAAAAAGAAGCGAAGTTTGTCTTCGAGAAGGGGTGCGAGCAACTCATTGTTGGCTCGGGCCACATGGGCAATGTGCGTCTATCGGACGAAGCTGAAGCCTACTTCGCGAAAAAGGGCTTTAGGGTGCTGTTGCAGCCCACCCCCAAAGCGATCCATGCGTTTACCAAGTTGCAGGCAAGGAAGATCGGGCTTTTTCACGTAACCTGCTGAAACGAACGGGCGTTCTCAGGGGGTCAAAATTGCCTGGCGAATGACAGACTAGGCGGGGCAACCGAAGCAATACGTATTATTAAAGAGAGTTGGGACTGCCCGCATGGATGTGCCCGCGGCAGCTTCCAGCGCGTCGTCGGAGACTTCGCCGATGAGGGTCTCTTCCTCTGTCTGATGGTAGTCGAGGTCGCTGGTGTTGTGATTCATAGCATTGTGAATCCCACGGAATTCCTCCTCATATATCGGAAAATGTGTGTCATGAAATTGAAATATTATCGACACCATGCTCGAACATCGGGAAGCGTGCTTCAATCGCGGGCTTTCTTTTAAGCCTGCGAGCAGAACGAGCGAGAGCGCGCCGACCGCGCGCGGCGGATCGAAGCCGAAGGGCGGCAACGGGAAGCCGGTAACGCTGGTTAGGATCGTGGTCGCGAGAAACAGCGCGGTCCACCCGCCGAAAGCTCTTTCGGTCAACATGCCATAAAGCACGACAAAGCTTGTTGCGATTCCGATCAAACTCTGAATAACGTGAATTTAGAGCAACGTCATGGCAGCCTCCTTTAGTTCTGGTGAGTTACCTGGACCCGGTGGGCCTTATAAAAAAAGCAAATGGCGGCTTAGGCATGGAAGAACCGATGACACCTGACACGCGGTGAGGAGAGATTTTTTATTGGGCTGGTACGATTATCGCCGGCCTACTCGTGTTGTGGGTTTTATGGAGTTGCGTGTTCAACGCCGACAGAGGCGAACCTATTATCTGGATTGCCCCCCTGGTGGTTGCTGGAGCTATCTGGCTGGCGGGGTACGCCTGCCGGCGTGTACTCGTTGGACGCTGAATTTGTCCGCCAATTTTAAACTGAGGCACGATTCCAAATCGCGCCCTACCGCCGATAGAACGCTCATTAGGCGTCGATCTCAACTTGCGTAGCTGGCGACCGAAAGCATCCAGATAGGCAGTTCTCCCCAAATCCGTTACCATTGCGTAGCGGGCGAATCACTGCGCCCGGCCTTGGCAGAAGGGCCGTGGAGGTGAGCATGATCATCACAGTGGCTACGATGAAGGGCGGCAGCGGCAAGAGCACGCTTGCTAGCTGCCTTGCGGTCCATTGGCATCTCAGGGGCCGGCGCCCGACTCTCATCGACGCCGATCCGCAACGCTCCATCATGCGGCTCGCCGCACGCGAGCGGGCTCTCGGCGGCGTCGCCTTGCTGGAGGACGCGACCGAGGAGGCCTCGAAGACGGCGCGGCGCCTCGCCCAGGCCGGCGGCTTGGTGATCATCGACACGCCGGGCTTTCGCTCCAAGACGACGCTGGATTGCCTGGCGGTGGCGGATTTTGTGCTCGTTCCGGTCAAGCCGTCGCCGTTCGACGTCGACCGCATGCTGGATACGCTGAGCATCCTGACGGAGCGTGCCGATGGCCGGCGGCCGCTGTACCGCTGTTTGCTGACGCAAACGACACGCGATTCCGTCATCGCCAGGCACATCCGTTCCGAGCTCGCCGACGCGGGCCTGCCGGTGCTCAACTGCGAGATGACAAACCGGGTCGCCTATCCGGAGGCCACGCTCTGGGGGGCGACGCCCAGCCTCATTAGCTGGAAAGGACCAGCGGCGCGGGAAATCGCCGCTATCGCCGAAGAGCTCGACATGGTGCTGGGAGCCAAACAGGCGGCCGCATGACGCGCAAACAGCTGCCCAAGGCTATCAGGAAAACCAATCACGACCTACGGGCGATCGCCGGCGGCACGGCCCCCGACGAAGAGGCGCCAGCGCCGCAGTCCGCTTTGCCACCCAACGCTGTTAAGGCCAAATCCGCCGCTGCGGCTTCCGCCACGCCCGTGGCGAGAGCGCTCCGGCCGGCGGCCTCCATCCGTGCCGAACCATGGGCGGCGAGGCGGCGGTCGGCGGCCCGAAAAATCGTCGAGCGGCACAGGACCTACGCGGCGGTAGGCGGGCTGTTCCCGCTGCCGGTCGTCAATATCGCCGGCGTGACCGCCATCAACATGCGGATGGTGAAGCAGCTGAGCGATCTTTATGGGGTGCCGTTCGAGCGTGACCGGACGCGTTCGATGATCATTGGGCTCATGGGAGGGGCGGTACCCACTGGGCTCGGGGCAGCGACCGCTTCAACGCTGGTCTTCGTCGTCCCAGGGAGCGCGCTCTTTGGCCTCGCGGTGTCCGCGATTACCGCCGGCGCATTGACCCGCGGCATCGGCTTGGTCTTCCTCGAGCATTTCGAGAGCGCGGCGAGGTCGCTCGGCAGCGCCGAAACCGAACCGGCCTGAAACAAAATTTGCGATTAGGGAATCTCGTACGCCGTGGTCTGGTCGGCGATGCCGCGCAGCGCGGCGTGCTGCATGGTCGGCTGCAGTCCCGAGCTTTCGAGAATTTTTGCGGCCTTTGCGTCCTCCACCACCGACTTGGTCACGAAGATGGCGCGTGAGGAGGCGAGGCCCTGCACGCGCGCGGCCAAGTTCACGGTCTGGCCGAAATAATCCTGATTGTCATTGAGCCTGACGGCGAGGCACGGACCTTCGTCAATGCCGATCTTGAGCAGCAAATCCTCATTTTTGCGCTCGGTATTGAGGCGCGCCATAGCCTCACGCATGCGCAACGCGGCCGCGAGCGCCCGGTCGGGCGTTTGAAATGTCGCCATCACCGCGTCGCCGATCGTCTTCACAACCGCCCCCGCCTCCGCCGCCACGATCTCGTACAACAACGCGAAAATGCTGGCGGACGAGATCGTAGGCCGCAAGATCGCCGACGCGCTCATAGAGCGCGGTCGAGCCCTTGAGGTCGGTGAACAGGAAGGTGAGGCTGGTGATCTTGAGCCGCTGATCGACATCGAGCGTGTCGGCGCCATAGAGGTCGCGGAATGTCTGGTTGGTGAGAAGCCTTTTGGCCGTGAGGAACGGCCGGCGCTTGCCGAGCAGATGGTGGAGCGGATCGGCGGCGATCCATAGCGCCGGCAGCACGCGGTGGTCGGTGCGGTTCTCGAGCGACAGCCGCAGCGGCCCGGGTCGCAGCTCGATCGTTCCGACCGGCGCCTTCACCTTGTTGAACACCATCGAAAGCGCTTGCCGCTCGCGCGTCGGCTCGCCCTTGACGTCGATGAATTGCGTTCCGTGCGTCACCGGATCGAATACGATGACGAAATCGTTGGGCAGCTGCACCGACAGCACCGCCTTGTCGCCGGGCGAAATCTCGATCGAATCGATGGTGAACTCGGCGAGGCTGTCTCCTAGCGTCTCCGGCAGATCGACGCCCGAGCTCCAGAAAACCTGGCGATAATATTCGACCTCGGAGAGCGTATCCGGACTGTGGACGGGGATGTGGCGCACCCGCGTGCTCACCGTGAAAGTCACTTCGACCATTTCGTCGAGGGTCGGTCGGTAATCGCTGGCGCACAGCAGGCAATCGTATTCATCGCGGTTGACGGTCTTGAGCGTCGCTCCCGCGTCGAGCACGCCGCCACAGCCGGGGCAGATGACATTCCACAACAATTCGAATAGCCCAAGCCGCGCGGCCTGCAGGAAGGCAGCGACGGCGCGCTCTTCGTCGAGGTCGTTTTTGGCGGCGAAGGCAAGGACGTTGATGCGGCAAAGCTCACGATCCGATGCCCCGCGAACCGCCCGCTCGATGGCGGCGGCGGAATCGGAGTCGGCCGATTGCCGCAGCACACGCGAGCAGTGGCGTCGCCTTTGTCAGTCGCGGTTTCCCACCTTGGCCGCTTTGTCGGCATCCCACCACCACAAGTTCGGAAACGCGGCCATGCCGTATTTCGGTAACGGGTCGTGATGGCTGAACCGATCCCAGCGCGCGGTGCGCACCTTGTTGTAGCTCCATTGCGGCACGACGTAATTGTTCCACAACAGCACGCGGTCGAGCGCTTTGGCGGCGGCGACGAGATCTTCGTATTTCTTGGCGAAGATGACTTGGTCGATCATCGCATCAACCGCCGGGTTTTTGATGCCGATCATATTGTCCGAGCCGGACTGATCGGCTGCTTGCGAGCCAAAATAGTCGCGCAGCTCGTTTCCGGGCAATTGCGTCTCCGGCCAGGCGAAGGTGATGATGTCGAAATCCCAGCTGCGCAGCCGGTTCTCGTACTGCGCCTCATCGACGGTGCGCACCGACACGGTAATGCCGAGGCGCTCGAGCGAGGGCTTGTAGAACAGGAAGACGCGCTCAAAGACCGGGTTGTTGCCGAGAAATTCGACCGTGAACGGCTCGCCCAACTTGCGGTTGACGAATTGCTGGTCGCGCATGTCGTAGCCCGACTCTTTCAAGAGCCGCACGGCTTCGCGCAAATTATCGCGCACCGCGGCGGGAGTGCCGCTTACTGGATTGGAATAGGGCTTCTTAAAGACGTCGGCGGAAATCTGGTCACGCACCGCGTCCAGCAGTTCGAGTTCGCGGCCGTTCGGTAAGCCGGTGGCGGCGAGATCCGTGCCTTGGAAATAACTGGCGATGCGTTTGTACTGGCCGAAAAAAATTTGCTTGTTCATCTCCTCAAAGTCGAAGGCATAATTAAAGGCCAGCCGCACCCGGGGGTCCTGGAATTTCTCCCGGCGGATGTTGAAGGCGAACGCCTGCATCATGCCGACATTGTTGATGGGGAATTCCTCGAGGATGACGCGCTTGTCGACGACCGCCGGGAAGTCGTAACCGGTGGCCCAGTTCTTGGCGCTGTTCTCGAGGCGCCAGTCGACGGAGTCCGCCTTGAACGCTTCGAGCGCGACCGTGGTGTCGCGGAAATATTCGAACCGCAGCTCATCGAAATTATCGCGGCCGATATTGACGTTGACGGCGTTGCCCCAATAGTCCTTGACGCGCTCGTAGACGATGCTGCGGCCGGGCGCGAACTCCTTGATGAGGTAGGGGCCGGAGCCGAGCGGTGGCTCAAGCGTGGTCGACCCGATGTCGCGCTTCTTGCCGTCCTTGTCGGTTCCCTCCCACCACGCCTTAGGCAGGATTGTGAGCTGGCCCACGATCTGCGGCAGCCCACGGCTGCCGGGCGCATCGAACACGAAGCTGACCTCGCGATCGCCCGTCTTCTCCGCCTTGACGACGTGCTGAAAATTGGCGGCAGCCTGCGGACTTAATTTCTTGAACGCATCGAACGAGAATACCACGTCGTCTGGTGTGACCGGCGTGCCGTCATGCCATTTTGCTTCCGCCCGCAGCCGATAGGAGGCCGAGGTGAAGTTGTCGGGGTAGCTCACTGACTCGGCGAGTAATCCATAATCGCTCGACACTTCGTCGAGCGCCGGCACCAGCAGCGTGTCGTAATTGAGCTCGATGCCAAGGACGAGCGCGCCTTTGATTCCGGCGACCACCGTGTTGAAGTTGTCGAAGGTGCCGATCGCGATTTGCCGCGCCGCTCCGCCCTTCGGCGCGTTCGCCTTGACGTAGTCGAATTGCTTGAAGCCGAACGGATATTTCAGTTCCCCGAACGGCGACACGCCGTGCCGCCACGCCGCACCTGCCGCCTGCGCGCGGCTGGTCCAGAGGGGCAGCGGAAGCCGCTGTGCGGCCAGTGCAACAAGGGTAGATTTGAGCAGAGATCGGCGATTCACGACAGGCTCCCTATCACGTGTGGCTGAACAGAGCGGATAATGGTGCTTACCGCTTTGATGCCGTTGGGGCCCAGCTTGCGCGATTTTGCCGGCGCGTGGCAAGCCTGACAGCCGTTGCGCCGCATCGAAGTTTTGCCGAGGGGGCTGAGCTGCTAAGGATCAAACGTTCGTCTTGGCGGCGAAGTCCGTGCAGGGTCTGATCCAAAAGCGCGGCCGCGGATGGTAAGCGCCGCGGCGCCGCCAGTGGATCGACGATCGGCGAAACCATTTGGGGGGATTTGCGTACTTCCCCCATAACTGGCTTCGCCGACCGATGCCGGGAAAACGCCCATGAAGACCATCTATCGGTACCGCAAGGAACGGCATTTCGCCCAGCCGCCGGAGGCGATCTGGCCGTTCGTCGCGGATACCGGCCGCCTCAACGAGCTGTCGGGCTCGCCTTCCTATCGGGTCGAGGAGCGCGCCGATGCCCAGGGCCGCATCCACCGCTTCGCGACCGCTAAGCTCGGCCCAATACGGTTGAAATGGGAGGAAAGCTTCGGCGAGTGGCAGGAAAACCGCTGGATGATCAACATCCGCGATTTCAGCAATGGCCCGATCCGCCGCTTCCATGTACGCGTCGAACTCCACCCCGAGGAGGCCGGAAGCCGCATGGTCTTCCTGGCCAATATCGAATGCTTCGGCGTATTGGGATGGCTGGCAAAGTTGTCCGGTCTGATCGAGCACGAGGGCAACAAGCGCCTCGCCGCGATCGAGCGGATGATCGGCGAGGGCGAGATGCCGGACCATATGGTCGGCGTCAGCGCGAAGGAGATAGCCAAGCCGGCCGCTCGCCGCCGTCTCGCCGCGCTGATCGCCGATCTTCATCGCGACCCGGCGGGCCACGGTCTCGCGCCCAAGCTTGCTGAATTCCTGCTCCATGCACCGGTGGTGGCGCTCCGCAGCATTCGCCCCCTGTCGATGGCGCGATTTTGGCACGCGACCGAAGCGGACACAGTAGAGCTGTTCCTCGCGGCGCAACGCCTCGGCATTCTCGCTATGGGTTGGGATTTGCTATGTCCGCGCTGCCGCGGTGCCAAATCGCGCGTTGAGCATCTGCACGACTTGCCGCAGGGCGCGCATTGTTCGTCGTGCAACATCGATTATGGGCGCGATTTCACGCGCAATGTGGAACTGACCTTTCACCCCGAGCCGTGGCTGCGCCCCCTGCCCGAAGGCGAATTGTGCCTACTCGGACAAGCCACGACACCGCATGTCAAGTTTCAGGCCGAGGTGGCGGCGCATGCGCGCAAGAGTTTCGCGCTGACGCCGCAGCCAGGCCCCTATCGCTTCCGCACCATCGAGGCGGGGGCCGCGGCCGATGCCGATATCGGCAGCGATGGGATCATCCCGGAGGTCACGGCCAGCGGCTCCGACATCCTATTGGCGACGCGCGGCAACAGCGGCGAACTCGTTATCCACAACGACACGGACCGACCGCTGTTTTTCGTCGTCGAGGAGCGCAACTGGGCCCGGGACGCTCTGACCGGCGAAAGGGTGATTGCGATGCCGGCGTTCCGGCGGCTCTGTCCCGAACAGCTGTTGCGGCCCGGCGACGACGTCGAGATCGGCCGGGTCGCGATCGTGTTCACCGATCTGCAAGGCTCGACCAAGCTCTATGACGACCTCGGTGACGCCACCGCCTACCGCCTGGTGCGCGACCATTTCGCCTTCCTGTCCGAACAGGTGCAGCACCATAACGGTTTCATCGTCAAAACCGTCGGGGATGCGGTGATGGCCGCGTTTCACGATCCGGCCGACGCGGTGCGGGCCGTGTTATCGATCCATGACGAGGTGGCGAACTTCAATCGCGGCCGCAGCGACGGCGGGATCGTCTTGAAGCTCGGGCTGCATCTCGGTTCGTGCATCGCGGTGACCGCCGGCGGCGTGCTCGATTATTTCGGCTCGGCGGTGAACACGGCTTCAAGGCTCGAACACCAATGCCGCGGCGGTGAGGTGATCATATCCGATCAAGCCCTGGCCGACAGCGAAGCCCGCGAGGTGCTGGCGGGACGGACTCTGACCGAGGACAGCGCGATGCTGCGCGGGTTGAGCGAACCCGTGCGTTTCGTGCGGGTTAGCGCGGGCGAGACCCTTTACCCTTGAGGAGCAAGGCTCGCGCGCACGCTCCCACTTGCAGAATTATCAGTTCGCCGCTTCGAACCAGCGCAGGAACCGGCCGCCCGCTACGCCACGCGTGAGCGCGAGATTGTATTCCTGGAAGACCTTGGTCGTGTGCCAGCCACCGGCGGGCCAGTTGTTGATCGCACGTTCAAGCCGCACCAAGTCGATGACCCGGCGCACCAGCGCAGACTCCGAGAGCTCGGCGATCTGGCGCGCGAGTTCGCCGCGCTGACTTTCAAGCTTCTCGTACCAATCCGGCGTCTGCAGGCCGCTCAAGCGATTGGTCAATACCATCTCCGGAAGCAAACCCCACATGGCGCGGCGGATCAGCGAGCGATCGACGCCTTCGGCAAGATATTGCTCCGGCGGCACGCCGTAGCAGTAGGAGATGACGTCGATGTCGGCGGTCGGGTCGCGCACTTCGACGCCGGTTATGGCCTTCTCCGCCGCGTGCCAGTCGCCAACATAATCGACCCGTGTAAGCCCCCTGACGCGCTCGTCTTGCCGCATGCGATAGAGAAAATCGTGTCCGGCTTTTTGGGCGCGGACATTGACGGCCATGGCGGCGGCGAAATCGGGGCGGATCGCAGCGTGATCCTGCCAGGCTGCCATCCGCCCTGGGTGGCGGCGGCGATCGGCCCAATTGCCGAGCTGCGCCGGCACCAGCGGCTCGATAAAGAGTCGCCGCAACGCGTTCCACCGTGAATAGGGTGTGCGGCGATAGTAGAGATCCCATTGACGATAGGCCGTGAGCAGCCGGCCGTGCTTGAGGTGGGTGACCGCTTGCGACCAGCCGTTCCAGCTTATCGTGTAGTTGCCGAAAAGGCCACCGAGCAGCACCCGCCGACCTTGTGCGTGCGCCTGTCGTAGAATCTCTAAGATCCAACCGAGATTGGCCGGATTACGCACCGGTCCCTCCAGCGCGATGAAGAACCGCTCGAGTTCGGCGAAGGCATCGCTGGCGTCGTTACGGACATAGGTGACATCGACATTTTGGACTGCTCTGGCAATGGCCTCGACATAGGGTGTCTCGTCGGCGTAGTGGCCGGCTGGTACCGGGCCATCGAAACCGCGCCGCGGCACGCCGGTGAACGTGACAAGCCGCTCATTTTTCTCGGCCAGCGCCCGGGCGGCGAGTGCGGCGACCGACGACGAATCGAGGCCGCCGCTCAGCAGGCAACCGACTGGGTGGGCGCTGCGCATCTGCCGGCGCACCGCCAGATCGAGACACGCGCGCAACCCATCTGCGTAAGCCTGATCGGACGAAAGTCTGACCGGCTTGATTTCGGTCGGCGACCAATACCGGCGCTGCTTTGTCGAGCCGTCGGGCCCCACCTGCATGACATGCGCGGGGGGCACGCGGAAAACATCGCGGTAGATCGTCGCTTCGTAGTCGGCGTGATTGAGCACGAGAAAATCGGCGAGTTTCTCCTCGCTCAATTCGCGTGGCACGCCCGCGAATGCGAACAGCCCGTTGGGCATGGTGGCGAACGCGAAAAATCGCTGGCTCCGGTGCCACATCACCACGTTCAATCCGAGATGGTCGCGCGCCAGCGTCAAAGCATGACTGCGTGGGTCCCAGATTGCGACCGCGAAAGGGCCGCGCAGCAGCGGCCAAATTTCGTCGCCAAGCTTTTCCCACCCGGCGAGCAGCACGCGCGCATCCGGCCAGGCCATCGCGTCGCGCGCCGCGATCCCGATCCGGGCGAGCACGTCATCGCGATTGTCGAGGCGCAGATCCGCCGTGATCAGCGACCCGCTGGCGCCTCGCCACGGCTGGCTGTCGAACCGGTCCTCGGGCGTCATGCGCATCAGCACGTGGACAAGGCCGATGCTGCCGCTGGTCATGATTTCCGATCGATCCGGCCCATATTGTCGGAGCGTATTTGCTGCCCGCTCGAGGTCGCGCCGAGTCGCGGTCCGGCCGTCGAGTCGTAGCAATCCGGCGATTCCACTCATGGGAAACGCCCGCACCTCATCAGCATGCTCCGCCGAACTCGGCGAGGCGCGTGAACCCCTCGGCCGCGCCGAGGATTTCGACCTTGCCGACCTCGACCCAGGCGTGGGCTATCAGCTCGTTCCCTTGACGGGCAACGCCAAGGCAGAGCCGGCTCGCGATGCCGCGCCGGCGCAACATGGCATGCGCGGCCAGCGCCCGCGGCAGACAAAGCGCATTCACCCACGGTCGCGCGCCGAGCTGCTCGACCGCCCATGATATCCAGCTGACTTCGTCGGCCGCGAAGCGATGGATGCGCGGTGGCGACCGGTCGGCCCACGCGAAGAGGCGCGCGGATGGAACGAAGCGCACGGCGAGCCGCGCCAAAACGAGCATCACGGCCGCCTCCCGCAGATAGACGCGCCGCATCGTCTTCACCTTCATCGCACTTCGCCCCGTTCGATCACCCGTACCAGCCGATGTTCGATGAGCGTTTGCAGGAATGGTGTCACGTCGCGCGTCAAGGTTTCCGAATCGACATCATGGCGTTCCGACAGCGCGTCGAAAATTTGTCCGACACGGCGAGGCTCGGCTAGCATGTTCCAAATTTCGGTCGCTACTTGGTTGAAGCCGAAATACCAGCCGGCGCGCACGCTTAAGACAACGATGTCACCGTCGAGCTCGGCCGCTTTCGGCTCCTCGTCCTGAACAAGAACGCTCTCGATCGTGACGCTCAAAGCTGTCAGGGCTCTAGTTCCACGCGGTGAAAACGCCGCTTTGTACAACCTATCGGATGTCGCTGCGTCACGCCACTCGGCCACGCCGTGAGCAGTTTGATCGGCAACGGAAGGAGTGAGTCGCCGATGGGGAGCAGAATGCCGCCGGTTCAGCAACAGAGCGAATCTATTATTCCGTGCGAGCGGATAGTGGAATCGACCACTCGAAGGAAAACCCAAGCTTCATAGCGGGTGCATTGGGTGGCTGTGGCTGCCCAGAGCTCGGCTGGTCGGAGGTCTCCGATCCCGCACTTCGCCCATTCTCGCGGGCCGATTTTGTTTCGGTGCCAATCGCCAACTTCGTTATGGCTGGAGGCGCCCAGGGGCCCCGCGCTCCGCTCGGTCTAATCGGTCGCATCATCGGCTCCGGAACGATCGCATCGGCGATGGCCGCAACGGCGTGGCTCGCCGAACAGGGATATTTCCCCAGGCATCCTATGGGATCGGGTTCAGCGTGGCAACAAGTGCATCCAGCTCTGAACCCGTATTGAGACGGCTTTGGCAAGCGCTTGGCATGGGTTACCCGCCGTGATACGCTTTTATAGCTCATGTGATTGAGCCGACGAATAAGTTCGCGCCGGCTCGATCGAGTGGTGGGCCGAGCCCAAGGATTATCAGAAAGGATCCGCTATGGCACAGAAACCGACCGCGTCCGTTAGCCCTGAGAAAGGCGAAGCCATTGCGGCGACAGGTTCGATCACGTCAGACACGCCCGAGACGACGTCCGAAGCGACGCCCGAGCATCGCAATGAAATCGCAACGAAGTTAGTCGACCGATTCGCGATATGGTCCGGCGTTGCCGGACTTATCCCGGTGCCGGTGATCGATGTTTTTGCCGTCGGCGGCCTTCAAATCCAGATGCTGCGTCGTCTTTCGCAAATCTACGAGGTGGCATTCACCGAAAATAGGGGTAAGGCGCTGATAGCGAGCCTGGCGGGATCGATGATCCCGGCGACCAGCGGTATCGGCGCCACCAGCATGCTCAAGTCCGTGCCAATTATCGGAACGATCGTCGGCGCATTTGTGATGCCGTTGCTCTCTGCCGGAGCCACCTACGCCATCGGTAAGGCTTTCATTCAACACTTTGAATCGGGTGGGACGTTGCTTGATTTCAATCCTCCGGACTATCGTGACTTCGTCAAGGCCCATAAGGAGATGTGGGACTCGCGGTCGACCCGTTCCGGCACTGAGCCTCCGTCCGGCTCATCCGGCCATGCTGGGAGTACGGCCACCGGGGCGGCAGTGACCGGCCTTTGACATGTGCCAACCAATTCGTGGAGCGGTGGCCCACCGAAGCGCTTACAGCAGTTGACCGACGAGACCGGGCCCCATGCTCGAAGCAATCGTCTACATAATCTTCTGCGTCCTGACGGGACTTTGCGGCGTCAACCGGCGCATGGGTTTTCTGGGGACGTTCCTCGTCGCGCTTGCCGCTACTCCGCTGCTGGCGTTGCCTTTGCTTTTCTTCACCGGGCCGTCACGGCGCGTCGAATGGCGTCCGCGAGAGTAGGCCAGCTTTCTGTTCGGGATCGTCACGTGCATCCCTCGCGGAAATGGCGGCGGCGCCTTGTGGAAATGTAGACGGACGACATCCCACTAATGTCCTTCTTGCAGCTCGTTCGCCGCGAAATGCGCGGCTCACTGCGGAAGCTGGTGTTCATGTCCAGCATCGGCGGCATGACCAGCGTTGCGATCCTTGCCGCCATCAATGCGGGCGCACAAGCGGCCGACGAGAGCCACAAGCCCAGTTTGTGGGCGGTCACGCTGTTCGTGATTTCGCTTTTTCTGTTCGTCAAGACTCAGACCTATGTGACCACCACGGTTACCGCCGAGATCGAGGCTATCATACACAGACTCCGCGTGCGCCTTATGGATGACGTCAGGCGCTCGGAACTTCTGGCGGTAGAAAGGATCGGGCGTTCGAGGATCTTTAGTGCAATAACCAGCGATGCCGCGGTGCTGACGCAGGCGAGCAATACGCTCTGCTATTCAATGCAGGGCGTAGTCATGGTCTTTTTTGTAGCAATCTATGTGGCGTACTTATCATTTGTAGCATTCGTCCTGAGCGTCGTGATCCTCGTCGCGGCGGGAACAATGTTCCACTTCAGGGGTCGTCGCCTGATGGCGGAGAGAGCGAAGGCGGCAGCGCAGGAGCGCCGATTATTCGATCGCCTAGCTGACTTCCTGGATGGGTTCAAGGAAGTGAGGCTCAACAGCGCACGGAGCGCCGATTTGTTCGACGATGCCGTTGCCGTGTCGAGAGCTGCGGCTAACATCAAAATAGGCGCCCAAGTCGACACCTTCAGGCAGATTGTGTCAACGCAGAGTTATATCTACATTTTGCTCGGCGCGGTCGTATTCGCAGCTCCCCTATTCAGCGAATCATTGGCAGGCGCATCCATCATGAAGACCACGACGGCGCTATTGTTCGTTGTCGGGGCGTCTATCGGTCTGGTGCAATCGATACCGATCTTGTCGAACGCGAATGCTGCGGCGGACCGGTTGGAGCAATTGGATTCCGATCTGCGTGCGACCGTTTCGACAGAGCCAGTCGACGAGATCAGGGTAGTGAAGCGTTTCGATAAGATCGAAATGCGCAACATTGTGTTTAGTTACGTTGACAGATTTTCCGAGAAAGCCTTCACGATCGGGCCAATCGACTTCACCTTGCGATCCGGGGAGCTCGTCTTCATTACCGGCGGTAACGGTTCGGGCAAATCGACGTTCTTGCGAGTGCTCGCCGGGCTTTATTCGCCCAACTCCGGCGAAATCACGCTCGACGGGATGCGCATCAACGACCATACCCGCGACACCTATCGCTCGTTGATGTCGGGGATTTTCTTCGATTATCATCTGTTCCAACGACTTTATGGAATGCCCGACGCGGATCCGGCCGAGGTCGACCGACTGCTTACGCAGTTCCGATTAGAAGACAAGACCGGCCTTTCGGGCGGTGAGTTTCGCACGCTCGATCTGTCTGGGGGCCAACGCAGACGCCTTGCACTCATTGTAAGTTTGCTTGAGAAACGTCCGATCCTCTTGCTGGACGAATGGACTGCCGAACAAGACCCCGAATTTCGGCGTAAATTCTATGACGAGCTACTGCCGGATATGATGCGGAGCGGCGCCACTATCGTGGTGATTACGCACGATGACCGGTATCTTGACGAGTTAAAATTACCGGCGCGTAGGATTCGCATGGACGAAGGTCGTATTGTCGAGGAGCGTTCGATGCATAACGGTGATGGATAGCGGTTGATGGAGACCGAGTGATGGTCAGGTATGCAGAGTTCCTTGATGAAAAGCCGCTTCCCCCGAAAGGGCGCGGATGGCGGCGTTTTCTCAGGCGCCACCTGCCGGGACTCTCCGTCACGTTGATGGCGACGCTGCTTATGATCGTCGTGCTTTGGCCCTACGTAGTGATTACGGTTCCGAGCGGCAGGGTCGGCGTCCTTTGGAAGCGTTTCAACGGTTTTGACGTCTACTGCTGGTGCTTTGTCGGACGCGGCACCCTCCTCGATCCTCGCGAACTGCGGAACGAAGGTCTCCACATCATTGCACCTTGGGACAGGCTGTTTCTTTATGATTTGAGGCTGCAATCCCAAAGCGAGACAATCAACGCCATTTCAAAAGACGGGGTGAGCGTGACCGCACAGATCAACGTGCGGTATCAACTGCAGCACCACTCCGTCGGCGTGCTCCATAAATTTATCGGCCCGGGATATTTGGAGACGGTCGTCGGTCCCGAAATTGGCAGTCAGGGGCGTGAAGTCATTTCCCAGTACACGGCGCAACGGGTCTATACGTCACGCGACGCCATTCAGGAACAAATTCGCGAGAATACGCAAAAAAGCCTGGGGCCAAATCTCGACAAATTGGTGCAGATCGCTGCCATGGACCAACCAGACCCCAAACACTACAACGACTTCCTGGAAGGCTCGATCCAAATCCTCGATACACTTGTGCTCAGCATCGAATTGCCGCCGGCAATAGTCTCCGCCATTAATCGGCAGACCGAGCAGTTCTACCTGATTCAGGAGTACAAATTCCGGGTCGAGCGCGAAGCTCAGGAATCAAACCGCAAACAGATCGAGGCGAATGGCATAGCCGCCTTCCAGCGGACAGTCAGCCAAGGAATTTCGGACTCGTATCTGCGTTGGCGTGGCATTGAGGCCACCCTCGCACTCGCGCAGTCCCCCAATGCGAAAATCGTTGTCATCGGCACCGGCAAGGACGGCCTGCCGATCATTCTCGGCAACGTCGATACGCCGGCGTCGGCAGCAAAGCCGCAATCTGGCACAGACGGCACGACACCGTCATCCGGAGCGCCGCCCGCCGCAACAGAGAAACCGCCGGGCACCTCGTCAACCGCGCCTGGCGCGACGCCTAACAGCGACGGATCAATGGAACCCGAGCCGCGGGCTGGATCATCGGGTAGCATTACGCCGCCGGCGTCCGACAGGACGCCGACCGCCAATTCTTCAGCAACTCCCGCGAACTCAGACAAGCCGAGTTCGGCAATCCCGCACGACCTCTCCGATATCGAAGCGATCCTTTCCCGAATCTCGGCCGCCTTGCGTTTAACCGGATCGGCGCCAGCTTCGAGGACAGGAGCACAACCGAACCAGTAGTCACTGCATTTTTCAAATTGCCTTGCGGTCTGCAAATCGGCGATGATTGAGACGGCCTCGCGGCGGTCGCGGCGGCGCCATAGGACGAATTGGGAAGGAATGCAAAGTGACCGAAAGGGCGGAATCAGGCCGGATGGCACGGCGGAAACGATTTCTGCTGGTCGGGGTCAATGTATTGCTGGTCCTGGTCGGCCTAATTGGCGGCTTCATGTACCGGGGCATCGTGGATTACCGCGACGTTCTAGACTCCACTCAACTGGTCGTACAGACACGGTCCGAAAACCAGGAGCTCGTGTCGCAACTTGGCGACGAAGCCGCGAAACTCGCCGCCCTGCAAGCCAAGCTTAAAAGTGTTCAGGGCGCGTTGGACGCAATCGTTCCTGCGGAAAACACCTACAACTTCGGTCCCAATCAATCGAGGACGGTAGCGGACGGTCGTTTGATCATTGGTTTGGTCGGCGCTCCCGCAAACGAAGGCGTCAACATCAACATCAACGGCAAGCAGCACGCAGCGGCCGCCGGTGACGTCATTCATGTTGCGCTCGATCCGTCGACAACCTGTGAGGTGGGAGTCGACTCCTTTGACATGTTCCAGGCTGTCCTCACCGCATCGTGCGCGGCAGTGAAGCCGCACTAGATTAATATTCGGCGTATATAGCGCGGCTATTCCCAGATTAAGACGTTGGGAAGAGAACCATCGACGCGCCGCAACAACGTATAGCCCACGCCGGCCAGGCCGCGAAACAAACCCAGATTGAACTGGCGCTTTCCGCTGTTCCATCGGTAATCGCCCGCTGCCGCCGCGGTTTGCAGAATCGCCAACAGCCGCTGCGATGCAAGCTCACGAAGATCGCCCCGCCCAAGAGCAGTGCCGGCCTCGCAGAAGAATTCGATGCTCCCAAGCGTGCCACAACAAAGCGTATCCACGGCGCCGCGCCAGCCGCGCTGCACGCCGTCGACCGCATTCCGAACATCGATTGTGAGGGGCTCGGCATCCATTCCTCTTCGTTTGATCATGGCGATCCGCGCCAGACCGATGCCAGGCGCCCCGTGACACCACTGGCATGACCAAGACGGTTGTCCGTCGCCGCGCAAATCGGGCCAGTTGTCGCGCTCTGCATCGTAGCTGGAGTTTTCGAACGTAATACATTCCGACGCCGCTGTCGCGAACTCTTCGCGCCCGGTCGCCGCCGACAACGAAGCGAGCGCGTAGGCAAAACCGGCCGCGCCGTGCGACATGCCGTTGAGCAGTCGCGGGCCAAAGCCTTGACCGACCCAGCTCCGGCGCCCCTCCGCTCCGAGCCGGCGTTGACCCATCAGATGTTCGCCGCACTTCGTTGCACGGTTGAGCACATCGGTAGATTGTGTGTCGCGGTAAAGACGAAGCAGGCCAAGTATCGCGCCCGCAGTGCCGCCGATAACGTCCAACTGTTTATCCGCCGCAATAAGGTCGTCAGTGAACAATTCGGCTGCGACGTGTGCGTCCGCCAGTAAGCCATCATTATGCAGGCACTTCGACATCACCGTCAGGGCATAGACAATCGAACCCAATCCGGTGGCGCCGCCAATGCCTATGGATCGGGCCATGCGCGCGGCGTTGCGGCCTCTCAGCTCTTTGCAAAGATGCGCGATTGCAGAAAGCGCAAGTTCGCCCGAAGACCTGGACGCCGTCACCGCCGCATGCGCCGCCAGAAACACCGCAATGCCGGACACGCCGTTGTAGAGCTCTGGTCCCAGGCATATGAGCTGGGAAACCTCTAAGTCGCCCAGCCAGTCAAGACCGATCCAAGCGGCGCCCGGTCCCCGCCGAATTGCATGACGCGACAGCTC
>Ga0181532_10001353_pt1 | contig 23926 bp, 19 predicted proteins | sample PEATcosm2014_Bin_33_FD_119768 | JGI IMG/M metagenome (GOLD analysis project Ga0181532, IMG submission 119768) | Peatland microbial communities from MTU Mesocosm Facility, Houghton, MI, USA - PEATcosm2014_Bin11_30_metaG | ecosystem: Environmental > Terrestrial > Soil > Wetlands > Peat | place... | reverse complement strand
TTGACATTGAAGCTTACACGGTGGAGCGGCGGGAGGCTTGGTGGGCGCAGTTTAGCGCGACGGGACGGCATCGGCTGGTCGTTGCCGAGGAAAATGGCGTCGTGACGGGATACGCAGCGACAACGCGGTTTCGTCCGAAAGCGGCGTATGAGACGACGGTGGAGACCTCGATTTATTGTGCGCCTGAGATGGTGGGGAAGGGCATTGGTAAACGTCTGTATGCGGAGTTATTTGAAATGCTGAACGGCGAGGACATACATCGCTTTGTGGCGGGGTATGTGCTGCCAAATGCGGTGAGCGAAGCGCTGCACCGACGATTCGGATTCAAGGTGGTGGGCGTTTTCAGCGAGAATGGGCGGAAGTTTGGGCGGTATTGGGACGTATGCTGGGCGGAACGGGCGGGGTGAGAACCCGCGGAGACGGGCTTGCGGTTATTTTCCGCCCTTTGTGGGGGAGAGGTTAAAATAGGTGATTCGGCCCGGTTTCCTGGGGGGCGCCGTGAACCTTGGGAACGTTGTGCTGGGGCGGTGTCTCTGAACCTTGTTGCAGAGACTTGTTTCAGAGCATTGCGCTGCCGAATATTGATTTGTGGAACCTGTAAACAATCTCGAAGGGCGGGTGGGGACTTCGCTTGACGCCAGTGCGTCGACGGCAGTCGTGTCGTCGACGCCGCGCGTTGCCCAGGCCGTTACTTCCGCCATCGCTTCGCCGCCTCGCCGTTCGCGGCCTTCGTCACCGGTGTACTGGCGGGTGGAGGGAAGCCTGCTGGAGCTGACCACGGTTCGTCCAATCGCCTTTTTTACCTGGAACAGCCAGACATTTATCGCCCGGCCGGCGCGCCGCAGCCTGGTGCTTCTGATGGCGTTGCTGCGGCCATTTTTGTATGCGGCCAACCGCGTCGCCGCAACTCGAATTGTCCACGCCGTGCTGCGCGGGATTACGCGCGACCGGCTCGATCTGCTGGGCGAAGAAGAATTCGAATACAAACTGAAGCCGCTGCTCAAGGAAGAAGGGGTGCGGCACCTGAAGGCCCTGCAAGCGACGGGCGTGGATGTGGTGCTGGTGAGCCAGGGCTTGGAGCATGTAATGCGGCCGCTAGCACGGCATCTGGGGGTGCGGTGGATTATAGCGAACCGTCTCGATTTTCGTGATGGAGTTGCGACGGGACGGCTGCTGAGTCCGGTGATCCGGCCACGGGGATTGTTTGCGCGGATTCGCGAAGCGGGGCCGGACGGGCAGCAGAGTCCGGCGCGATGGGTACGGGCGCTTGGATTGCGCGGTCCGAAGGCGCTGGCCTCGGCGATAGTTCCGGCGGTTCGAGTGGAGGCGCCAAGGGTTCGTCCGATTGTGTATTTCGACGAAAGGCGCTATCCGGCGCGGTTTTCGGTGCGAAAGGCGCTGGGCGGAAAGCGCCTGATGCTAATCGGCGTTACCGGATTTATCGGCAAGGTGTGGCTGGCAAATACGCTGATGGATTTGCCCGAGATTGGAAAACTTTATCTGCTGATCCGGCGGCAGAAGTCGAGTCCGGCGCAGAAGCGTTTTGAGAAGATGATCGAAAGTTCGCCGGTTTTTGATCCCGTGTTCGAAAAATACGGCGACCATCTAGGTACGTTGCTAGCGGAAAAGATTGAGGTGGTGGAGGGCGATGTCTCGCAGCCGGGCTTGGGACTGGATGCGGAAACGGCTGTGCGACTGCGCAAGGATTTGGACCTGATCATCAACAGTTCAGGGTTGACGGATTTTAATCCGGATCTGCGGGACGCTTTGGCAGTAAATGTGGATTCGACGTATCACTTGATTGAGTTCATTCGCGGATCGGAGCACGCGGCGCTGCTGCATCTTTCAACTTGCTATGTTGCCGGGCAGCGCGATGGGCGAGTGAGTGAGCGGGTGCGTCCGAATTACACGCCGTCGCACTTGAAGGACTTCGACGCAGAAAAAGAGTGGCATCGCTTGCATGAGTTGGTGCAGTCGGCGGAAGCACGGGTGGAAGGGCCGGAAGTAACGGAGGAATTAAAGAAGCAGGCGCTGGAGAAGGAGCACGCGGCGAAAGGACTGAGCGGGCAGGCGCTGGAAAACCAGATCCGCAAGAACCGGGTGCGCTGGTTGAAAAAGTATCTTACCGAAGAAGGTACTCGGCGCGCGCAGGAATTGGGCTGGCCGAATACTTACACCTTCACCAAGAGCCTGGCGGAATCGCTGATTGCGAAATATATCTCGAAAGATGGCGCAGGGCTGCCGATTGCGATTGTGCGTCCGGCGATTGTTGAGACTTCGGTGGCGAAGCCGTTTCGTGGTTGGAATGAAGGCATTAATACCTCGGCTTCGCTGTCGTATCTGCTGGGGACCGCTTTCCGGCAACTGCCTTCGAATGAACGCAAGCGGTTGGACATTATCCCGGTGGATGCGGTGTGCGCCGGGATGACACTGATTAGCGCGGCGCTGGTGGAACGGCGGCACGATCCGCTGTATCAACTGGCGACGTCGTGCACGAATCCCTGTGACATGGGACGCTCGATTGAGTTGACGAGCCTCGGCCACCGGCGTCACTATCGCGCGCAGGAAGGTCTGGAGTACTGGCTGCGGTTACGGATGGATGCAATTCCGGTTTCGAAAGAGCGTTATAACCGTATGTCGGCGCCGGCGCAGAAGATGATTGTCAAATCCATTCAGCGCGTGATGTCTCCGCTGCCGTCTTCGATGACGAAGCCGCTCGCGAAAACCGAGCGCAACCTCGAACGCGTGGAGAAATTAGTAGAGCTGTTCGAGCCGTTTATTCTGCATAATGAGCACGATTTTGTTGCGGACAATGTGGAGAAGTTGTCGCAGGCGCTGACGCCGGACGAGAAAGAAATCTTCGGATACGACACGGCGGGGCTGGACTGGTGGGAGTACTGGATCGACATTCATATTCCGGCGTTGCGGCGGTGGACGTATCCGCTGATTGAGGGGCGGCCGCTGGAAGCACGCGAGCCGAGGGTGCTGCAGATGCCGCCGCCGACGGCAAAGACAACACGCGAAAATGACGACGCCATGAAGACGGGGACAAACGGAGCAACGTGGCAATATTCCTGACCGGTGGGACCGGATACATCGGCGCGCACGTCGCGGCGAATCTGCTCGACCAGCATGATGCGACCTTGAATTTGCTGGTGCGTGGCCGCGATCCGCGTGACGCGGAACTGCGGCTTTGGCAGGCCTTGCAACTGCACCTGTCGTTTCCCCGGTTTTACGAATACCTGCAGGCGAAGATACGGATTTTCCGCGGCGATCTCACCTCGCCACAGTTCGGGCTCGAACCTGGCGATTACGACCGGCTTGTACATACCACGGATTCGGTGATCCACTGCGCGGCTTCGCTGAATCGGAAGTCCGAGAAAAGTTGCTTGAATGTGAATCTGCGTGGGACGCTCGAAGTGGTGCAACTGGCGCGGCAAGCGCAGTATTATCACGGGCTGCGGCGGTTTTCGAATGTGAGCACGGTGGCGGTGGCGGGGAAGCGCAGCCACGAAGTCGTTCTGGAAGACCGGTCGATTGAGTGGGAACGCTCGGATTACGATCCGTATGCGCGAACGAAAAAATTCTGCGAGCACTTAGTGCGCGAGTTGCTTCCGGACGTGCCGCTGACGATTTTCCGTCCTAGCATCGTGTTAGGTGACAGCCGATATCCGCAAACGACACAGTTCGATATGGTGCGGGCGTTCGTGTTCCTGGCGGGATTGCCGATGTTGCCGTTTCGTCCGCACGACAAAATTGACATTGTGAATGCGGATTTCGTGGCGGATGCGATCTCTACTTTGCACATGAAAGCGAATCCCGAGCATGATATTTATCATCTTTCTTCGGGCAACGGCTCGCAAACGTTTCGGGAATTGACCAAGGCGCTAGCGGCCGCGCAGAACCGGCGCGGGCCAGTGTTTTTACCAATCCTTGAAAAACCGTTCGGTTCTATCGTCAACACGCTAGCGAACCGGGAGGGGTCGCTCGGGCATGGGGCGGCGCTGATGAAAGTCTTCCTGCCGTATCTGACGTGGAATACGGTGTTCGACAATACGCGGGTCACGACGGAGATGGGGCGCAAGCCCGTGCCGTTTTCGCAATACAGCTTTCCCCTGCTCCGCTTCAGCCGCGAGCACAATTTTGCATATCCATATCAACCCTGGCCGGAGGGCACGAAGGCAGGAGGGTCTGCCGCATGATGGACTTCGTTTTGGAAGCATGGGTATCAAGCATCATTGAGGGCAAGAAGGTTCAGTGGATGATGGGCAAGCGGGAGCCGTGGCAGCCGGGCGAGAAATTGAGGCTGCTGTTTGCGGGCTATAACGGGACGCGCAACACTGGATCGGATGTGCGCGTGGAAGAAATGCTGCGGCAAATCCGGCGGATTCTTGGGGCGGAGAATGTCGATCTCAGCATGATGACATTTAACTTTGACCGCTCCCGCGGATATTTCGAAGGCACGTCACAGGTGCGGCTGCCGGATATTTTCCCGCCGTTCTTGGCTAATGAAGTGCCGAAACATCATGGAGTCGTGGCGTGTGAAGGTTCGATGTTCAAATCGAAATTTGCGAACGCGTTGGCGACGATGATGATCGGCTCGCTGGGCATTGCGGCAGCGGAGAACAAGTTGTCGATTGGCTACGGCGCTGAGGCGGGACACATGGATCCGCTGGTCGCGAAAATGTGCGGACGCTATTGCAAAAACTCGCTGGTGATCACGCGCAATAACGAGTCGCGGAAAATCCTGCGCGAACTGGGCGTGCCGACGGAATTGGGCACGGATACGGCGTGGACGTTTGAGCCACTGGGCGCGGAGTATGGGCGGAAAGCGCTGCGCGATGTGGGCTGGGATGGGAAGACGCCGGTGCTGGTGGTGTGTCCGATAAACCCGTTCGAGTGGCCGGTGAAGGCGTCGGTGGCGAAGGCCGCGCTGCACAGCCTGACCGGCGCATACAATGATAGCCACTACCGTGGACCTTATTTCCACAACGCGGGGCCCGAGGCGGACCTCGCCTACCAATATTATTTGACTTCGATTGCCAACGCGGTGGCCGCGTTCCGGCAAAAGAAAAGCGTGTTTGTGATCATGGCGGCGACCGAGCGCATGGATGCGCGGCCTTGCCGGCGTATCTCGGAGAAGCTGGGCGGAGTTCCGATACTGACCTCGGACGATTACAACATGTATGAACTCGTGAGTATTCTGCGGGCTTGCCGCATGATGGTATCTTCGCGCTATCACGGGATTGTCACTTCGATGCCGGCGCTGGTGCCGTCGGCGGGGATCACGATGGATGAGCGCATAAGGAATCTGATGAACGAACGCGGGCATCAGGAGCTGCTGATGAATGTAGACGATCCGGATCTGGAGGTGCGAACGCTGGCGGCGCTCGAAATTCTGGATCGCGACAGTGAGCGGATTGCCGACGGAGTCGCGCGGACCACGGTGAGGAATCTGAAGCTGATGGCGCGTATGGGCGTGTATTTCGAAGAAGAAGTGCAGCGGCGCTATCCGGAGTTTCCGACTCGGCGCGGCGAATGGAGCTGGGAGGATTATCTGCCGCTGATGAGCAACGGGTTGAAGGAACTGGCGGCAGCGTACGGGTAGATGTCGCTGGGAGAACGCCTTGGGGCGGCGGGCGGTTTAGGGTGTAAGGGTTCTTCGACTCCGCGGCGGATTCGCCTCGCGAATCGGCCACTCCGCTTAGGATTACACTTCATTGAATACATGACTTTTCTTGAACAAATCTTTGCGAGCCTGGAGCGCAGCGGCGATGCTGTGGTGCTGCAGGAACTGCGCGATGGGCAGGCGCTCTCGCTTACAGCGCGGCAGTTGCTGGCCCAGGTGCTGGTGGCTCGGGCTTATCTGCGGCGGTTACGGTTGAAGAAGGGCGACCGGTGCGCTCTGCTGGCGCATAACTCAATGCAGTGGGTGGCCATGGATCTGGCCGTCATGGCGGAGGGTTTGACAGTTGTGCCGCTGTACGCACGGCAAGCACCGTCCGAACTGGTCGCGATGATGAAGGATTGCTGGCCGTCGGTGATTGCTTGCGGCGAGCAGTCGCTGGCCGATGCGATCGTGCAGGTGTGGCCGGAAGCGCCGCCGAGTTTCTGCTTCGAAAATGTTTTCACGGCGGGCCGCGGGCCGGTGCAGAATCCGGCGCTGATGGTCGCAGAAGAAGACGTGGTGACGATCATCTACACTTCGGGTACCTCGGGCGAGGCGAAGGGTGTGATGCTGAACGCGCGCAACGTCGCGTACATGCTGGGCTGTACATCGGGGCGACTGGATCAGCTCATGAAGAAGCGGCCGGGACAGGACGCCGTGTTTCATTACCTGCCGCTGAGCTTTGCGGGCTCGTGGATTATGATGCTGACCTGCCTGTTGCGCGGCAGCAAGCTGACTTTGAACATTGATCTGGGGAAGATTGCCGCGGAGATGCGGCAGGCGGCGCCGGATTATTTTCTGAATGTTCCCGCGCTTCTCGAACGCATGCGCAAAGCCGTCGACGAGCAGCTTTGGAAGACGAGTGGATTTCCGCTGAAGGTGTACACGAAGGCAAAGGGCGCCTGGCTGCGACGGCAGGAGGGCAAATCGCGCGCCGGGGACGGGATCTGGCTCGGGCTGGCGAATCGGCTCGTGTTTCCGACGATTCGAAAGAAGATGATCGGCGGCAAGCTGCGCGCGCTGATATGCGGCTCGGCGCCGCTGAGTGTGGAGACGCAGCTGTTTTTTATGATGCTGGGCATTCCCGTTTTGCAGGTTTACGGACTCACCGAGACGACAGCGATCTGCACCATGGATGATCCGGACGCGCCGTTCATGGCGGGACACGCGGGGCCGGCGATTTCGGGTGTGGAGATGAAGATCGCGGAGAATGCGGAAATCGTGGTGCGCGGGCCGAATATTTTTCCGGGATACTGGAACCGTCCGGAGGAGACGGCGAAGGTACTGCGCGACGGCTGGTTTCACACCGGCGATCAAGGTGAATTGGATGCGAACGGAAACTGGAAGATCGTCGGGCGCATTAAGAACCTGATTATTCTTGGGTCGGGACATAACATTGCGCCGGAGCCCATTGAAGATAAGATTCTGCAAGAGTTGCCAAGCGCGAATCAGGTGGTGCTCGTGGGCAATGCGCGCGGATATCTGGCAGCGCTGATCACGGGCAAGGTGAGCGGCGAGGCGACGCAGGCGGCTCTGGATGTTGTTAATCTGGGCCTGCCGCATTACAAGCAAGTGCGGGCGTTTCATCTGGTGGAGGAATCGTTCACCATCGAGAGCGGCCTGCTGACGGCGAACGGAAAGCTGAAGCGCGACTCGATTGCCGAGCGCTTTCGAAATGAAATTGATGCGCTGTACCAAGCCTCGAAGAATCAGACTTCGAAGAACCAAGTGGCGAAGACGGCATGAAAGAATTCAGGGGGCAGACGCTCTCATGGCAGATCGTGAATGGGGCGATTGAGCTAGCTTTGCATCGCGATCCTTGCAACGAGATCGGGTCGCTTACTCTGGACGAACTCGAGAGATTTGCCGCTGCCCTGCCCGGGCTCGAGAGTGAGGCGCACGCTCTAATTGTGCATTCGACACAGAAGGCAGGGTTTTCGGCGGGTGCGGATTTGCGCGAGTTGTTTCTGCGCGGGCAGGAGATGGAAAAGGTCGCGGCGGTGCGCGGCGTGCGGGAGTTTCTGGAGCGCATTCATGCCGTGATGAACGCGCTTGATGCCGCGCCGCTGACAACGATTGCGGCGGTGCATGGGGTCACGTTTGGCGGCGGGTTCGAGTTAGCGCTGGTTTGCGACATCATTATTGCGGACCGCATGGCGCGATTCTGTTTTCCCGGATTGCGGCTGGGGTTGATCCCGGGATTCGGCGGAATTCCGCGGCTGAAACGGGATTTGGGTAATGCGGCGATTCGCGACCTGCTGCTCACCGGGCGCAGCTTCAATGTAATGAAGGCGCAGCAGATTGGTCTGGTGAGCCAGATTGCCGCCGAGGGCGAGGCGCTGCGCGTGGCGCGCGCTACGGCCAGCCAGGTGGGGAAATTTGACCGGTGGACGACTGCGGCGGCGAAGGCGTTTGTGAAGCCGATTCCGTATGAAGAGTTGAAGCAGGAGATTAATATTTTCTGCGATCTTTATTCGCGTCCCGCCGTCGAAGAAGGGCTGCGTAGGTTTGTGGAGAACGAGGGAGTGCAGCCGTATTTACCGTGAATTTTGCAATTTTGTAATTTGTAATTTGAAGGACATCAACCTTATGCCGCCTACCACCAATCATACTCTGGACGAAATCCTGAATCTTGCGGCATTGCATTTTAAAGTGCCGCGGGAAAGGCTTACTCCCGACGACGACTTTTTCAAGACGCTAGGAATCGACAGCCTGCAGGCGCTCGATTTGCTGACGCGACTGGAGAGTCACTTCCGCATCGAGTTGCCGGATTATGAATTGCAGGGCGTATCGGATTTTCGGACTCTGGCGAGTCGGATTCAGGCGCGGCTCTAGAAGCAGTGTTTGGTGGTCAGTGGGCAGCGCTTATTAGTAACGATCAACAACCGGCAACTGGGCACCGACCACTGACCACTTTTTTGATAAAGCCATAAGATGCTTGATCTCCGCCAATATGCCAGCCTGGGCGCAGCGCTCAAGGATGCGCTGGAACGCTGGCCCAACGAAGTCTGCCTGATTGAAGCCGATCGCGACCGCGAAAAGGTGCGGCTTACCTACTCTGACTTTAAGGAAATGGCGCGTCCGCTTTGCCGTGCGCTTGAAGATGCGGAATTCAAGGCGGGAGATCGCGCCGCAATCATCATGACGAATCAGTCGAAATGGCTGATCTCGGCATACTCGATCTTTTTCTGCGGCGGCGTGCTGGTCCCGCTGGATTACAAATTGACCGCGGCCGAGCATCTGCAGCTGCTGGCGCATTCGAAGGCTCGGTTTCTGGTGATCGAATACTACTTGTGGCGGGCGATTACGCAGTCACCTGAATTCGCCAAGCTTACAGCGGAGATTGTGCTGGTGACGGAGGCGCCGGTGGGACTTTCTCACGGCGGCGGCGCAGCAGACTTGCAGGGCGCCTACCGCTGGGAGGAATTCAAGAGGAAAGGAGAGCCGCAGTTTGTGGCGCGGCAGCGCGAAGATACGGCCTGCATTGTGTATTCGTCGGGGACGGGCGGACGTCCGAAGGGATGCGTGCTTACGCACGACAGTTATTTGGAGCAGTGCGCTTCGCTAACGGCGTGGTATCCATTTTGGCCGGGCGTGCGCTATTTGAGCATTCTGCCGACGAATCATGCGATTGATTTCATGGTGGGATTTATCGGACCATTCGTCTGTGGAGCTTGCGTGGTGCATTTGCGGACGCTCCGTCCGGAGTTTGTGCGCGACGCGTTTGTACGCTATCGCATCACTTACGTGAGCCTGGTGCCGATGGTGCTGAAGAATCTGGAGCGCGGACTGCGCGCGAAGTTTGATGAACTGAAGCCTCGAAAGCGCTGGATGCTGGAGCGGTTGATTGGGCTGAACAAAATGCTGACGCGGGGGCGTCCGCGGGTGGAGTTGAGCCGCCGTCTGCTGCCGCAAGTACACAAGGCATTTGGAGGAGAGCTGCGCGCGTTGATTGTGGGCGGAGCGTTTACAGATCCTTCGACGCTGCAGTTTTTCTACGATTTGGGAATTCCGGCGCCGTGCGGGTACGGCCTGACGGAAGCTTGTACGGCGGTGACGCTTAACGATCTGAAACCGTTTCGCGCCGATACGGTGGGCAAGCCACTGCCCGGGAGCGAGGTGCGCGTACTGAATCCGGACGGCGATGGGATCGGAGAAGTGGCGGTGCGGAGCCGTGCGGTGATGTCGCATTATCTCGATGATCCGGAACAGACAGCGCAGACAATTGTCGAAGGGTGGCTGCTGACGGGCGATCTGGGACGCTTTGATGTTGACGGGCGCGGTCACCTGCAACTTTTCGGGCGCAAGAAGAATATGATCGTCACCGACGGCGGGAAGAATATTTATCCCGAGGACATTGAAGTGGCGTTTGACGGTCTGCCGGTGAAGGAATTCTGCGTGTTTGCGGCGAATTATTTGTGGCCACAGAAGACGCTCGGTGACGAGATTCTGGTGCTGGTGGTGCGGCTGGAACAGAATCAGCAGTTCGACGATCGACTGCGCGATGAGATTGTGGCGCGAAACCGGCGGCTGGCCGACTTCCAGCGCGTGGGCGGGTATCTGGCGTGGGAGAAGGATTTTCCGCGGACCACATCGCTCAAGATCAAGCGCGGAGAATTGGCGGCGGAGATTGGGGCGGGCGCAGCGCGGGCGGGAGTCGTGGAAGTATAAGCTCTCAGCTGTCAGCTATCAGACGTACCGAAGAATCGCACTGCGCTGAGAGCTGCGGACTGAGAGCCGAAAATCCGTGAACGAAACTTTTCTTACCATTATCAATCCGGCGGCAGGCGGCGGGCGGTGCGGTGAGCGCGTGGGAGCGGTGCTTGATCGCCTGCGGGCCGCGGGGATTGCTCTCGATACAGCGGAGACTTCAGCGGCTGGCGAGGCCACGCAGATTGCGCGCGAGGCCTATGGGCGCGGCTATCGGAAGTTTCTGGCGGCGGGCGGGGATGGGACGTCCTATGAAATCGTCAACGGGCTGTTCCCGGAGAGCAGTTGTCAAATCCTAGGTGCCGTCTCCCAGCGAGGTTTGGGTCGCGCGGAAGATCAGATTCCCACGCTGGGATTTCTTCCGATGGGCACCGGCAATTCGTTTCTGCGGGATTTCGAGAATGGAGTTTCCGGCAAGGGAGGTTTGGAGCATGCGATGCAAGCGCTCGAGGCGCGGCGTTCGCGGCCTTGTGATGTTTTGCGTCTGGCACACAAAGGTGGAGCGATCTACTACACGAATCTGTTGAGCATGGGGTTTGCGGCGGACGTGGCGGCGCTGCGGCACCGCCGGTTTCAGAGCCTTGGGCAGTTTGGGTATCTGCTATCTATTTTCCTTTGTCTGGCGCGGCTCGAGCGGCGCCCGTTTCCGGTTCGGTTTGACGATCGGCAGACATTTGATTCGCGACCCTGCTTATTTCTGGCTTTCAACAACAGTAAGTTCACGGGCGGCACCATGATGATCGCGCCCGACGCGGTCACCGACGATGGATTGATTGAATACGTGCGGTGGGGGCCGATTGGGCGGCTGGGGCTAATCCGGAATTTGGCGACGCTTTATGATGGCACCCATACGCGGCATCCGCTGGCGGAGCGCCAGGCAGTTCGGAGGGTGGAGTTTCAACTCGACGGCCCGGTGGATGTGATGGTGGACGGCGAGGTGCTGACGTTGGAATGCCGGACGATCGATGTGCTGCCGTTGGCGCTTCGGGTGGTGGTGTGAGCGATCGATCTGCTTTCCGTAGAGCCGCGGAGTCTCTACTCTCGTGATATAAAAATCCATGTCGCAAGAGCGAAGAGAACGACAAAAGGAAAGACTGGGGATAAAAACCTCAAACTGGAAATGGAGGCGCATTGCGCGGTATGCATTGCCAATCGTGGCCGCGTTCGGTTTGGCCTACTATTTCGGCAACCGCGCCCAGCACAAGCACGATGCATTTGCGCGGTGTTTGACCGAGCGGGGTGTGAAGATGTACGGTGCGTGGTGGTGTCCGCATTGCGTGGAGCAAAAAGAAAAGTTTGGCGCGTCGTTCGAGTACGCACCTTATGTAGAATGCGGGATCAAAGGTGACCTGCACGGCCAAGCGCAGGTTTGCAAAGACGAAAAGGTCGTGCATTATCCCACGTGGCAGTTTCCGCCTACGGGCGAACGAGTGGAGCGCGTTTTCACTCTGCAAGAGCTGAGCGACCGGACCGGGTGTTCCTTGCCGTGAAGGGCCTGACGCGGCGCCTGATGAGCTTGATTGCTATCCTAGCGGTGTGCGGAATCGCGGTTTCGTCAGTGTCGCTGCAGCATCATTATGCGACCTCAAAGACGGCTTATTGCGATTTCGGCGAAACCTTCAATTGCGACATCGTTAACCGCAGCGAGTATTCGTCGATCTTTGGAATTCCGGTCGCGTTGATTGGGATGCTAGGGTATGCGGCATTGGCTGGGCTGGCGACGGTATATCGCGAGCGGCAGGAGACTCCGACAATGCTCTTTAGCGCTGCCGCCGCGGGCCTGGCGTTTGCCTTGTACCTGACATATATCGAAGCGCGCGTCCTGGGGGTCTGGTGCATTTTATGTTTGAGTTCGCTGGTGTTGATTGCGGCCACGACTATTTTGGCCGCCGTAATCTGGCGGAAGCGAGAACGTATCCAGTAGCCAGTACTCCGAATGCTTTTCCTAGAAACTGAGAGCTGACAGCTGAAAGCTCGATTCACTTCATGTCCCGGCCCACAACTCGAAAACTGAGACTGAAAACGAAACATGGCACCGCCGTCGTGCCGGTTTCAATCGGTAACCTTTGGTTGCACGAACTCAACAGCCGTATCTTCGGGAACACTCGACTGTTGCGGGTTTGGCTGCCTCCGGATTACGACGGCTGGGGCGCGACACGCTATCCGGTTCTTTACCTGAATGACGGACAGAATCTGTTCGATCCGGCAACGGCTTTTGCCGGTGCGCACTGGCGTGTGGGCGAGACCGCGACCCGTTTGATCACCGAGCAAAAAATTCGGCCGCTCATTATCGTCGGCATCGACAACACGAAGAGCCGCGCTAACGAATACATTCCGTATAAGTCAAAAGATCCCCGAGTGTTGAACGCGCAAGGGAAATGCTATCCGGATTTTCTGCAGAGTGAGGTGATGCCGCTGATCGAAGAGCGCTATTCGGTGTTGAAGGGTCCGGAGAATACGGGATTGGGCGGTTCGTCCCTCGGAGGCCTGATCGCGTTGTACACGCAACTGGCCGCGCCAGGGGTGTTTGGGCGATTGTTGATCGAGAGCCCGTCGCTGTTCGTGGCGAAGCGGAGGATTCTGGAAGAGAGCCAACACTTGCGGAATTGGCCGGCACGCATGTATCTGGGGATGGGGACGCAGGAAACGGGGAATGCGGAGAAAGACGCAAGGATTGTCGGCGACGTCCGCGAACTGGAAGCCATTCTGCGCGGGGCTGGCTTGGACGAACAACGGCTGAAGGTTTGCATCGACGAAGGGGCGATACATAGCGAATCGGCTTGGGCGGCGCGGTTCCCGGAGGCGCTGGAGTTTCTCTATTCGAATGCCGAGGCGCCGGCGTCGGGCACAAAGGCTTAGGGTGCCATGGTGAAAGTGAGGCCGCGCTTTACAACTCTCAATTCACCGGATGTTGTCATCCCTCGCTGCGCTCGGGATGACAAATCCTAAAGGGTACTAGCGTTAACGATGGGTTACTATTATCGGTCTTCTTCTCGCAGATTATCTTTTTCGGGAGTCGTCTATGAAGGTTTGCAATCTGCTGGTGTGGTGTGTCGTGGGCGCGACGTTGGCGATCTCGGCGGTGGCGCAGCCGTATAGCGAAGCGCAGTTCAAGGGAATGAAGTGGCGCGCCATCGGGCCTTATCGCGGCGGCCGCGTGCTAGCCGTGGCCGGAGTCCCGGGCAGTCCCTTTACCTACTATTTCGGCGGCGTTGCCGGAGGCGTGTGGCGCACCACCGATGGCGGCGTGAGCTGGCAGCCGATTTCCGACAAGAGCATGATCTCGTCAATTGGGGCGATTGCCGTTTCGGAATCGAATCCGGCCGTGATCTATGTGGGGACGGGCGAGTCCTGCCTGCGCGGCAATATTTCTTATGGCGATGGAGTCTACAAGACGACCGATGGCGGCAAGACGTGGCAGCACATCGGATTGAAAGATACGCAGCACATTGCGCGCGTTTGGATTGATCCGCGCAACTCCGACCACGTGCTGATCGCCGCGCTCGGCCACGCCTATGGGCCGAATACGGAGCGCGGTATTTTTCGCACTACCGACGGCGGCAAGACCTGGGACAAAATTCTTTACAAGGACGACAAGTCCGGAGGAATCGATCTGGCGGTCGATCCGCACAATTCCAACGTGATATTTGCCGCTCTTTATCAGATCCAGCGCACGCCATGGAGTCTCGAGAGCGGCGGCCCAGGCAGCGGATTGTATCGCTCGACCGACGGCGGAAATTCCTGGAAGCATCTCGAAGGCAAGGGCCTGCCGGAGGGCATTCTGGGACGCATCGGGGTCAGCGTTTCGGGCGCCGACTCGAATCGCGTGTATGCGCTTATCGAAGCGAAAGAGAGCGGACTGTATCGGTCCGATGACGGCGGCGAAACCTGGTCGCGCATCAACGATGACCAGCGGCTTACGCAGCGTGCGTGGTACTTCACGCATATCTTTGCCGATCCCAAGAGCGCGGACACGGTCTACATGCTGAATACGGGCTTGTTCCGCTCGAACGATGGCGGCAAGACTTTGAACCTTCTCCCGGCGCCGCATGGCGATCATCACGGCTTCTGGATCGATCCGCAAAATCCGAATCGCATGATCAACTCGAATGACGGTGGCGCGACGATCTCGGTCGATGGCGGCAAGAATTGGTCGACGCAGTACAACCAGCCGACGGCGCAGTTCTACCATGTGGCGGTGGACAATGATTTTCTCTACAAAGTGTACGGCGCACAGCAGGACAACTCGACCATCGGCATTCTTAGCCGGACCGACGATGGCTATGTCGGGCGTCAACACTGGTTCGACGCAGGCGGCGGCGAGAGCGGTTACATTCAACCTGATCCGCGGGACTCGAACATTATTTATGCGGGTTCGGGCGATGGTGTAGTTACTCGCCTCGATCGTCGTAGCAACCAGGAGCAGGACATCACGGTCTGGCCCGAGGACAGCTCGGGGCACGGTGTTGGCGATCTGAAGTATCGACTCGGATGGACACAGCCCATTGAAATCTCGCCGCATGATCCTAATGTGATCTACACAACGGCGGAGCGCGTCTTCAAGACTAGCGACGAAGGCAAGAGTTGGACAGCGATCAGTCCCGATCTGACGCGCAACGATAAAAGCAAGCAGGTCTCTTCCGGCGGCCCGCTGACCAAGGACAACACTTCGGTCGAGTATTACGACACGGTGTTTACAATCGCGGAATCACCTGCGCAGAAAGACTTATTGTGGGCGGGAACCGATGATGGATTGATTCACGTTTCGCGCGACGGCGGAAAGAACTGGGTGAATGTGACTCCCAAGGGAATTCCGGAGTGGAGCCTGGTGAGCCTGATTGAGGCTTCGCCGCATGATGCGGGCACGGCCTATGCGGCAGTCGACACCCACAAGCTCGATGATTTTAAGCCGTATATTTTCAAGACCACGGATTTCGGCAGGACCTGGACAAAGATCACGAACGGCATTCCCGATGGCGCTTACACGCACGCCGTGCGTGAAGATCCGGTGCGGAAGAATCTTTTGTATGCGGGCACGGAGACAGGGATCTATGTTTCGTTCGATGGCGGAGCGAATTGGCAATCGTTGCAGTTGAATCTGCCGAACAGTCCGATCCACGACCTGATCGTGAAAAATGACGATCTGGTGGTGGCGACGCATGGACGCTCGTTCTGGATTCTAGACGACCTTACGCCGCTGCGTGCAGCCACTGCTCAAACGGCGGCGGAAGCCGTACTGTACAAGCCGCGACTGACCTATCGCCTGCGCTGGCCTGATTCCTTCGAGCGGCAGCAACCGGTAGGCGACAATCCGCCGAGCGGGGCGATTATTTATTACTACCTGCCAACCGCACCGAAGGGTCTAGTGGCGCTCGAGTTTCTGGATGCGTCAGGGACAGTAGTGCGGCGCTACACCAACGAAGAGAAGAAGGAGGCAGAAACGCCGCCAGAATGGCCCGATCAGAAGCCTCCCGATGAGAAGATTCCGACTGATGTTGGGGTGAACCGCTTCGCCTGGGATTTGCGCCTGCAGGGTCCGACTCCGCTGGTGGGAGAGCCGGGGGCGGAATTCCGCAATCGTGGACCCATGATGCCGCCGGGCGCATACCAGGTGCGGCTGACGGTGGACGGGAAATCGTGCACGACGACGCTGGAGTTGAGGCTGGATCCGCGGGTAAAAGCTTCAAACGAGGACGTGCAAAAGCAGGTTGAGCTAGGGCGGAAGATTGTGGCGCAGGTGTCGGCGATTCACGAGGCGGTCGGGACCATTCGCGAAGTACGCACCCAGACTCGCGGGTTGGAACGGCGTTTGGGCGACGACACGCGTTACGCTTCGCTCGTTTCAGCCGCTAAGGACTTCGATAAGAGGAGCCTCGAACTGGAGTCGCAGTTGCTCCAGGTGAACTCGAAGAGTTCGGAGTCAAACCTTAACTATCCCGTGCTGGTCGATGAGCGGATGCACTCCCTGCTCGGCAGCGTCGAGTCGGCCGATGCCGCGCCCACGAAGCAGCAGTACGAGGTCTTCGACGCTCTGGAAAAAGAGGCGCAACCGATGCTGGCGCAGTACCACGAGCTGATGTCGAAGGACCTGCCGGCATTGAATGAGATGGTGAGCAAGCAGAACATCCCGGCGCTGTACGTACCGGCAGAGAAATAGAAGCGTTCCACGCAATCTAAAGAACTACTTCGCGATCACGCCGCAGGCGATGCGGTCGCCGGCGTTGCCTGCGGGGTCGGTCTTCTGGTCGTCGGCCTTGGCGTGGATGACGATGGCTGTGCCTCCATTGCTGAACAGCGAATGGCTGTCGCTGCCTAGGTTGACGTCTTTATCCTCCCATTTGAAATGCGCTTTGCCGTCCGCGCCCACGGTGAAGTTGGGGTTGTCGCCGGCGTGGTGACCTTCCGGATTCTCCAAACCATGCTTTTTACCGTCAGGATTGAAATGCGGCCCGGCTGACTTGAAGTCGGGGGCATCGCACTTCGCGTTCTGATGAAAGTGGATGGCATGTTCTCCAGGAGACAGATTCTCGAGATTAAGTTCCATCCCGATCCCCGTGCCGGATTCCCACAGAATCGCGGCGCCCACACTCTTACCCTGGGCATCCTTGAGTTGAACCACAGTCTTGGCCGGACTGGCCGAGGCGAGCGCTATCACGAGCAGTGCGATTGGGAACAAGCCAGTGGTTTTCATGGGAGGGATTATAGCGAAATGGGCAGAGCAGCACTACGGCATTACCTCGCTCTGGCGCAGAATGCGGTGCAATGGGACAATAGAGAAATGCAAAGATCTCTCACTACAGCGCTACTATTGGCCGCGGCGATGATGCTGGCCGGAGACGGCTATGCCCAGCAGACTCCACCAGCAAGCACTCCGTCGGCAACGACACCAGCGGCTCCTGCAGCCACAACGACGAAAGCAGCCACAACCACGAAAGCTCCGGTGAAGAAGCCGGCAACGGCAGCAGCGGCTCCGCTTACGACGAAAAAAGAAAAGTTCAGCTACGCGCTGGGAATGAGTATTGGGACGCAAGTAGGCGGCAACCTCAAAAAACAGTCGGTGGAAGTGGACCCGATTCTAGTATCCCAGGGAATGAAGGACGCTTTGTCCGGCGCTAAGCCGCGTCTGACGCAAGAAGAAGCGCAGGCCGTGCTCACCGAGATGCAAAACGAGGTTCGCAAAGAGCAACAGGCGAAAATGCAAGAGGCTTCGGCCAAGAATAAATCCGAAGGAGAAGCATTTCTGTCTGCCAACAAGAGTAAAGAGGGCGTTGTCACCTTGCCCGACGGTTTGCAGTACAAGATTTTGAATGCCGGCACCGGGCCAAAGCCCGTGGCGAGCGATTCGGTTGTTTGCAACTATCGCGGCACTCTCATCAACGGCACGGAATTTGACAGCTCCTACAAGAAAGGGCAACCGGTGACGTTTCCGGTGAGTGGGGTCATCAAGGGGTGGACAGAAGCGCTGCAGCTCATGCCCGTGGGCTCGAAATGGCAGCTCTTCATTCCTTCGAGCCTTGCCTACGGTGAACGGGGCGCGGGCGCCGACATTGGGCCCGATGCAACGCTGATCTTTGAGGTCGAACTGCTCTCGATTCAGGAGAAGAAGAAGGACGACAAGAGCAAGGACGAAAAGAAGGACGACAAGAGCGAGGAAAAGAAGTAAGTAAGCCTTTGGCCGGTGGAGAGACGGGCGTTCTCGCTCCTCTCTCCACCGGATTACCGCTTCACAAGAATCTCACGGCTTTACGCTCCCAGATACATCACATGGACGTAGACTCCAAGCCTGACGTTATAGGCGAGGTACCAGCCGATGTGATCGGGATCGTCGTAGATGACGATTTCGTCCGAATCCCAGAGCCAGCCGTCACAGAAGCCGACGTCGTAGGGAGCTACGGAGAAGAAGAAACCGCCGAACCAGAAGCGGCCGGGACCACCGCCTCCGAGACGCCAGATGTGGCCGCGCCCGATTCCGCCGGTGAAGCGGCCATGCTCCCACGGGTGATCCAGATGGTAATGCGGATCGTTGGGGCCGGTGTCATGCCCTACCCATTGTTTACCGCGGTCCACGTGGGGAGCATTGGGATGTCCTGCCTTGTCGTCGAAGTGGCGGTTTTCCTCGGCTGGGTGCGGGGTGGATACTTTTGCAGGACCGTTCTTCGGGATGTTTTGATGGCCGCCACCGACCTCCGGCCGGCCGCCGCCTGCATGGCTTTCGTGTTGCGCTACGGCTGAGAGAGAAAACACGAAACATATCACGAGCAATCCAATCAGCTTTTTCATTTTGTCACCATCCTCCAATAGCGAATAACCCTACTTCGGTTTAGATGTTTCTGTGGATTCTCACGATTGTAGCAGCGGACGATGGCCCAAACAGGCTGCGGAGGAGCTTACTTGGCTCCCGCCGATTTCCCGTGGAGAAGCGGCAAGCCCGTCTCGAAACCTGTCCTCCTACTCGTAGCGCAGGGCTTCGATCGGATCGAGGCGGGAAGCGCGAATGGCGGGGACCATGCCGCTGATGAGTCCGACGGCACTGAGGATGAGGATGGCGACGATCAAGGTGATGGGGTTAATCATGAGCCGTATATCGCCGGCTTCGGCGTGTTTGGCCATGGCGCTGTAGAGCGTCAGTCTGCCTACGGAGAAGGCAACGACGTAGGCGAGGATGATGCCGAAAAGTCCGCCGATGAAGGTGATGGTGAGAGCCTCGGCCAGAAACTGAAGGAAGATGTGGCGGCGGCGCGCGCCGAGGGCCTTCTCGATTCCGATTTCGCGGGTGCGCTGGGTGACCGAGACGAGCATGATGTTCATCAGCCCCACGCCGCCGATGCCCAGAGTGAGCGTGCCGATAAAGGCAAGCAGAATCTTGAGGCCGAGCGTGACGATCTCGAGCTGGTGAACCTGGTCCATGAGATTAAAGACGTAGAGGGCGCGGCGGTCGGCGGGATTAAATCTGTGCTGCGCGGCCAGGATGTAGCGCACGGATTGCTCGATCCGCTGATAGTCGCCAGTATCGTAATTAAACCAGATGGAGTCGAGGTAGTGAGTGTCCTTGAGATCACCCATGGTGGTGAAGGGGACGTAGACGACGCGATTGATATTGTCGTCGCCGCCTTGCATCTTGGGGGTGAGCACGCCGACGACTTCAAAGCTGACGCCGTCGACGCGGATGTGCTCGCCGAGGGCGTTTCGCCCCGAGAAAAGCTTTTCTTTGGTGTCGGAACCGATGACGGCGACGCGCGCGTGTTGGATCTGATCCTCGGGATTGTAGAAGCGCCCCTGCGCGAGGGTCAGAGCGCGGATGGCGAAAGTGTTGGGGTATTCGCCGTTGACGCCCATGGTGTAAGAGCGAGTATCGTACTGCACGGTCGCCTGCTTGGAGCAATCGGGAGTGATGTGGCTGATCTGCGGAATGTTGGTGGTGAGCAGGTCGACATCGTCCATTGTGATGCGGAGGACCACGCCGGCTTTCTGGCCACCAGCCTGCATGGTGGAGCGGCCGGGAACCACAATCATGAGCTTGGTTCCGAAGTTGGCAAAAATGTTGGCGCAAGCACGGCCGAAGCCGTCGCCGTAGGCAAGGAGCATGACCACGGTGGCGATGCCCCAGGCCATGCCCAGCATGGTGAGGGCAGTGCGGCGCCGGTTATGGCGCATGGCGTCGTAGGACTCCTGAAGCAGATCGCGAATCATATTATTGATTTGGTAATTCTGTGACTTTAGATTACAAAATTACTCGATTACCAAATTACAAATCCATTTCATTCCTGCCTCAAGGCCTCGACCGGTTCCAGGCGCGCGGCCTTGCGCGCAGGATAGAGTCCGGCGGCGACACCCGCCAGAGTCAGGCTTCCGATGGCAAGGATCGCGGTTTTGGGAACGAGCCGAGGCGGATCGAAGCCGTTGGGACCGTTATAATTGCTGAGCACCGCCATAAAGCCGCCAGCCAGGGCCATACCGATGAGTCCGCTGCCCAGCGTGAGCAGGATGCCTTCGGCAAAAAATTGCAGCAGGATGCTGCGGTTAGTGGCGCCGAGAGCTTTGCGCAATCCGATTTCGCGGGTGCGCTCCGTAACGGCGATGAGCATGATGTTAATGACGCCGATGGCGCCCAGCGCGAGCGTGACCAGGCCGACAGTGCCCAGGAATTCGTTCATCGCATCGAAGATGGTACCCATCATTTGCGCGGTCTGGACGAAGTCTAAGCCTTCGAAGGCGTCTTCATCGCGGTAATCGAAGTGGTGATTGCGGGCAATGACGCGGCGAGCCTCATTTCGCGCGAGCAGGTGTTCGTCGGCGGTTCGAGGCTGGTAGTAGATCATCGAAATGGCGTCGAATGCCTCATCGCCCTTGAGAGGAAAATCACTGCGCATAACCTGGAAGGGAATATAGGCGCGGGTGTTGGTCAGGTTGTCGTCTCCGCGGCCGACGCGCTTCAGAGTGCCGATGACTTCGAAGCGATAACCGTCGAGCAAAATGAACGAACCGATGGCGGGACGACCCGGAAAGAGGTGGTGAGTCATCTCATCGCCCAGAACGACGACGTTGCGTTTCTGCGCTTCGTCGAGGTCGTTGAGCCAGCGTCCCTCTTTCAGAGGGAGAAAGCGGATTCCGTTGCACTGCGGTTCGGTGCCGTTGAGTTGGCCGCTGGCGCTGGCAAACTCGCTGACGGCATGCACGTCGTTGCTGGCGAGGACGGGAGTGATAGCGCGAATGTGCGGAGCTTCTTTACGGATGTCGAGGTAATCCTGGTAGGTGAGCCGGTACTGGCGGGCAGAGTTCATGCTGCCCGGAACAGCCGGAGCGCGGCCGGGGAAGATCATGATGATGTTTTCGCCGTACTCCCTGAGGTTGCGCTGGTTGCCGGTTCTGAAGCCTTCACCGAGGCCGACCAGCAGCAGTAGGGAACCCACCCCCCAAGCAATGCCGAACATGGTGAGAAACGAACGCAGCTTGTGCGCCCAAAGCGTTTCGAAAATCTGCGCGAAAACGTCGATCACCATTCGCATGGGGTTGATAAGTCGCGAACCTGCTGCCGTGGCTTAGCTGTTGGCTTTTAGATATTAGCCTTCAGCCTTCAGAAACCACCTTCTGGCTGAGAGCGGCCGTGTCCCTCCGTACGTCCCAGTTCCATAGGATAGCAAGCCGGTGGGTGGGGTGCACCGCTAAGTTTTGAGGGTTATCTTCTCGGTTTATGTTTCCGATGTTTGGTCCAGCTGTTTGGGTGGCCGCGCAGAAACCAATTGACAGCGGCATCTCAGCAGCCCTAGTATCAGTTCTAGTATGACTCCGTTGACCCATCGTCATCATCACCATAACCATGCGATGAGCGTGTCGGCGGGGGACAACGGATAGCCAAGAGCAATCATAGGAAATCCAAGCCCGCTGGCGCGGAACTCGCCCAGCGGGCTTTTTGCTTTTTCTCGCGAGTTCTGAAAACCTGATGCCGAGGTTAGATGAAGATTAGGAGAGTCCGATGGAGATCGACTTTGACAAGATGCAGGGCCTGGCGCCCGCCGTCATTCAGGACGCCGACACAGGAGAGCTGCTAATGCTGGGTTTCATGAACAAGGAAGCGCTCGATATGAGCCTGCACACTGGGTTCGCGACCTTTTACAGCAGGACTCGGCAGAAACTGTGGACCAAAGGAGAAACCTCCGGCAATCGTCTGCAGGTGGTTGATGCCTGGACTGACTGCGACCGGGATACTGTGCTCTTGCGTGTTCGTGTGCTGGGCGAGGGCAAGGTCTGCCACAAAGGAACGCGCTCCTGCTTTGCGCAGGAACTTCCGCTGGGAAGCTCGCTGGGAACCGCACAACAAGAGAAGATTGTGCAGGAGAGGGTGGACTAATGAAACTGCGGCTGGGCATCCCCAAAGGAAGTTTGCAGGAAGCGACGTTGAACCTCTTCATGCGTGCCGGCCTTCGCGTCTACACCAACGCCCGCTCTTATTTCGCCGCAACGGATGATCCCGAGATCGAATGCATGCTCATTCGCGCCCAGGAAATGGCGCGCTACGTTGAACACGGCGCGCTGGATGCGGGATTGACGGGCCTGGATTGGGTGCTCGAAAGCGGCCTCGATGTGGTCAAGGTCACTGACCTTATCTATTCCAAGCAGAGTATGGGCCGGGTTAAGTGGGTGCTGGCCGTGCCGGACAATTCGGGCTTCCAGAAACTCGAAGACCTTGACGGTCGAATCATTGCCACCGAGTTGGTCAGCTTTACGCGCAATTATTTTGCGAGCCGGAACGTCGCCGTGCGCGTCGAATTCTCGTGGGGCGCAACTGAAGTCAAGCCGCCATTACTGGCCGACGCCATTGTCGAGGTCACGGAGACGGGGAGTTCACTGCGCGCCAATCATTTGCGGATCCTCGAAACAGTTCTTGAGTCGAACACGCAGTTGGTAGCGAACAAGGTCGCATGGGCCGATCCGGCACGGCGCCAAAAGATTGAAAACCTGGCCGTCATGCTCAGTGGGGCTATCGCTGCGCTGGGGCGCGTCGGTCTGATGCTCAACGTGCGCAAAACAGACTTGCCCGCTGTTCTCGGTCTCCTGCCGGCTCTGAAAAATCCCACAGTTGCGCCCCTGGCCGATGGCGAGTGGGTCGCGGTGAACACCATCATTGAAGAGACCACCGCCTGGTCGCTGATTCCGAAGCTGAAGCAGGCCAACGCTCAGGGCATCGTCGAATATCCGCTGAACAAGGTGGTCATGTGATGCGGACTGATGCGAAGCGTAACCGAGTAAAGCGCAACCATGTGATGCGCATCGTCGAAGGCCCCAAGCAAATTCGTCTGGTGACTGCGCTGGCCGATCGCGGCGCAACCGATCTGGCGGACATCGAGCCCGCAGTACGCCGCATTGTGATTGAAGTCCGGCGTAATGGCGATCGCGCCGTCCGCCGCTATGCCACACGCTGGGATGGATTGGGCAAGGACAAAGACGAACCGCTCCGTGTACTCGAGGAGGAACTGCACGGGGCTTGGGAGCAAACAAATCCTGAGTTGCAAAACGCGATCAAGCAGGCTGCCGGCAATATCCGTCGCTATGCGGAGTGGCAAGCGCCAGAACAATGGCGGCGCACAATTCAGTCCGGTGTCAGCGTCGGCCAGTTGGTGCGCCCTCTGGAGTCGGTCGGATGCTACGTGCCGGGCGGCCGTTATCCTTTGCCGTCCACGGTGCTCATGACGGTGATTCCCGCGCAGGTCGCCGGTGTCAAACAGATTCGCGTTGTGTCTCCGCGTCCGGCGCAGGCAACTTTGGCGGCGGCTGCATTCCTGGGCGTGCGAGAGTTCTACCGCGTCGGTGGGGCGCAGGCCATTGCTGCCCTAGCCTATGGAACGGAAAGCATTCCGCGCGTGGACAAGATCGTTGGCCCCGGCAACCGATACGTCACCGCGGCCAAGAAACTTGTGGCCTTCGATTGCGCCATAGAATTTCTGGCGGGACCAACCGAAGCCGTCGTCATCAGCGCAAACGGCGATCCCGCGTGCATAGCGTCCGATCTGGTGGCGCAGGGGGAACACGATCCCGACGCATTGTGCATTT
>Ga0181532_10001352_pt1 | contig 23933 bp, 17 predicted proteins | sample PEATcosm2014_Bin_33_FD_119768 | JGI IMG/M metagenome (GOLD analysis project Ga0181532, IMG submission 119768) | Peatland microbial communities from MTU Mesocosm Facility, Houghton, MI, USA - PEATcosm2014_Bin11_30_metaG | ecosystem: Environmental > Terrestrial > Soil > Wetlands > Peat | place... | reverse complement strand
TTTCCCGGCCAGTCGGCGATTGCCCAGCGCACAGAAAAGTGATCCAGCCATGCGCGCATGGATGGCGTCATGCCTTCTGCGGCCCAGGAGCGGAGCTGCCAGGGAATTCGATATCGAAAAAGGCGATTGGTCAGGGACAAAACGAATGCAAAGACCCGCTTTGTCAGCAGACGGTCGCCGGCTCGATCGACCACCCGCCTCCACAAAGCCTCATTTTCCCCATGTAGTTCCATACACCGCCCGATCTCCATCAACCACGACAACCGAATCCAAGAACGAAACGAGTGCCGAAAGGCGTGCAATACTTGCCCAAGAAAACGATCGGCAAGCGACGCTGCGTGGAAGTTCACGCCGCATAGAGTCACTGGTTCGGCGTGCAGCATGCAGTCGCCGGGAACGTCTAAATCGGTCCAACTGCTGCTTTCCGAAAGCGAAACGTGCAAATCCACTTGCCGGTGATGTTGGATTGCGTAGAGATCATCTTTGTACGACGGGATGTGACGAAGTGGCGTAGTGAAGCAAGATTCTTCAGATCGAGACAACCGGGCCGTTGAGTATCCGAGCGATTGGAGAACTTCCGCAGCGCCTTCGACGTTGGCCGGCTCGACTAGGAGATCAAAATCGGTTTGATGGCGATCGCATGGGTCTTCGCAAAAGTCCGGTACCAGTGAAAACCCCTTTAACGTAATGGTCAGGATACCTTGCGCGCAAAACGCCTCGTTCAGCCGCCGGAATTCTTCCAACATATCCAACATCCTGATCGCGTTTCGCTCTCTTCTTCGTTCCAGCGCATCGCGCCATTCACTCGGAATGTCTGCGCCTTCTCCTCTGTCGGAAATGCGTCTCAGAAAACTCAGGGCCAGCCCACTCTGATCTAACCACCGCAGCAGTTCCCGGCCTTCCTTGGCCTGAATTAAGGGCAGCGCGGCCAAACCCAGTAAATCAGGTTCGCTCTGTAACGCGCGAAGCAGTGCTCGTTTTTCGTGGATGTTAGGCATCCGCGGCGTCCTCGTTCCAATCGTCAAGCCATTCCGCTGCATCCGTTTCCAGCGCTTCCAAAGATAACCGGCAAAGCAAAGGAACCAGCGATTCGTGGAATGTCCGCGGGTCGATTTCCGCTCCAATAAAACCGACGAGTTCGCGGCGCTCTCGATCCACTCCGAGCAGGCACGCCGCGCCCATGGCGACAACGGTAAGTCCACCGCACATCAGGTGCAAGGGTTCTTGCAAGAGACCATGCGCGTCGTGGTCTCGCACCAATTTCCAGGAAAGATTTGAAGGAAAAGACTCATCCGATTCCGTTTCCAGAGGAAGTTCTGGCAGCAGCGCAAAATCATTTGTCTCTACCACCACGGATGCGCCGCCAACGCGGAAGCGGGTGCGGTATGGGGTAGGAATAAAGCGCCGCAAAAGATCCAGTGGATCCTGGTAGTTTGCCGAATCACGCAGGGGCATTTCACATCTCCGAAAGAAATGTATCGATCGCGGCGGCTGTCTGCATCGGATCTTCTCCGGTGCGAAGAACCCAGCAATCACAGGCAGAGAGTTGTCGGATGATCCCGGATCGCATGCGGAGCGCTTCTGGTAGCTCTTGCGGAAGTTTTTCCGCATTCTTCTCAAAAAACTGCGTGAGAGTTTCCGGGCGGCAGGGTACAAAGGAGCAACCGGCCACCCGTGTGCGTTCCAGAATTAAAATCCATTTCGGATCGGATTGAGCTTTCACTTTTGAACGAAACATCTTTGTAGGATCGACCTCATGCGCAATCTCGCCGTTCATGGTCTTCTTCGCCTCCGCATGGCGCAGCTCCGGGAAGTACCGAATCGTGTCCGGGAGCAACTTGACGGGCGCGAACATTCCATGCGCCAACAGCTTGTCCGCTTGGCAGCGAATGTACGTCCAATCGTCAGACACTACTGCAAAACCGCGTTTTGCCAATGCCGCAGTGAGCGTGGACTTTCCTGCGCCGGAATTTCCAGCAACCAGCAGCCCGCTGCCGTCCCGATCCAGGCATGCGCAGTGGAGGGGTGCAACCCCTACCGTTGTTCCCAGCAGGCCAATCGTCATGGGCAGCAACTGCGTATTCCAGAAATGTGCATCGCGCGCCGCTGCCGGAGGAAGGACGCCAATGACGCGCCTTCGCAGCAAATCGAAATTCAGAAAACCTTTCGATCCGAGCATCGCAAACACTAAGTGGCCAAGCCCGCGAAAATGCGGAAGCGCTGATGCCTCCGATTCAAAAGCTGCGCTCTCAATGATTTTCATTTGAAAGAAATTTGCGCCACATCCATTCAGCACAGATTGCCACGGCATCGAGAGCCGTAAGGCGTTATGCGAATTTGTGGAGAGCAGGCAGCGCGTTCCCGCAAGGGAAAACTCCGTGCGAAACGGGAGCGTTCTTCGATCGCAAACAAAAGTTGCTGTCACAATGTTGTTCACTGTAGCGCGAAATCGAGCGTACAAACCGCTCAGGCCGAAGAAATGACAGGCATGTGACATGGCCGTGACAATGTTGCCCGGTGGGCTCGGCTAACGTAACTCGTGCGGTTCTGAGACGAGGCCGATGTCCAAGAAAGTAGTCTTCTTTTTCCCTTCGTTTGCCAGTTCGGAAGCCACCGCTCCCCTGGGTATTCTCGCCGTTTCCACGCCGCTTCTTCGCGACGGATATTCTGTAACGCTCGTCGATTCCACAATCACTCCGCATTTCAAAAAGCGCGTGTTAAATGAGGTCAAAGACGCTTTGTGCCTGGCGATTTCTCTGGTAACCGGTCCCATGATCCGTGAGACCGTCGAGATTGCACGCGCCGTGAAAGCTTGGAACCCCGAATTTCCGATTATTCTCGGTGGCTGGCATCCCTCTCTCCTGCCGAAGCAGACGCTGGAAGCCCCCTACATCGACTTCGTCGTCCGCGGCCAAGGAGAAGAAACATTTCTCGAACTCGTTCGCCATCTCGAAGATCGCGCCCCGCTCGATCTGGTTCCGGGCCTGGGCTTCAAGAGAAACGGCAAATTGGTTTTCACGACGGAGCGCCCGTTACGGCCCATCGTGGATCTGCCGCCGAAGGCCTATCATCTCGCCGATTTCGATGCCTACGAACGCAGTTGCGGAAGGCGATGGGCCATGTACATTTCCAGCCTTGCTTGCCCTTTCAATTGCGCCTACTGCACAAACGCCGCCGTGTACGGGCGGAAATGGAATGCGTTGCCGCCGGAGCAATTTGTCGAAGAAACCGTCGATCTCACCAGGCGCTACGGCTTGGAAATGCTCTGGGTTGTTGATGACAACTTTCTGGTCGATCTCGACCGCGCCCGCGCTATTGCCGAGGGACTGGTGCGCGCCAACGCGGACTTCAAGTGGAGCATTCAAGCCACAACGAACTTGACCGCACGCCTCAGCCTGGAGGACTTGAAGCTGTTGCGGCGAGGCGGCCTGCACCAGATTTGCCAAGGCGTGGATTCAGGTTCCGAAAAAATCCTGAAGTTGATGAATAAGACGTTTCAGGATTTTGACTCGATCTATGAAAGCGCGACCCGCTGTCTGCAGGCAGGAATTCGGCCCTCCTTCAACATTATTTTTGCTTACCCTGGGGAAGGCACCAAAGAGCGTCGCGAGACCATCGATTTCATGATGGATGTTTGCCGGCGATTCCCGGGCGCGGAGTTCTGGACGAACATTTTCACTCCCTATCCCGGCTCTCCCATCATGGAGCACGCCGAGGAACTTGGCATTCGCGTGCCATCCTCCTTCGAGGGCTGGGCGGATTTCTTCCCCCGTTATACCGTCCTTCCATGGTTGAGTGGAGCGGAACACAAGCGCCTTCAGGTCATGCGCGAGTATCTGCGTATCGCCTTTGACCGTGTCCCCATTGCCGCAGACACGCGCAAGCGCTCGACCCGCATCATCCAAAGGGTAATCTCGCTTCCAGCGCGCTGGAGACTCGATCACGATGCTTATCGTTTTCCCGCCGAATTGTGGATTAACGAGCGCTTGAAACGCAAAATGGTGGCCCTTAAGCCCGCCGTGGACGCAAAGCGCCTGGAGACCGCAACGAGCGAGGCGGCGTGCTGAAGAAACGCAAAGTCGTGCTTTTCTATCCGCCCTACGACGGCCCGCCGTTGGGCGCTCCTCTCTGTCTCCTCAGTTTGGCCTCACCGCTTCTCCAGGCTGGGTTCGAAGTGGCGCTGATCGATGCGGCCATCGATCCGCAATGGTTTCACACGGTTCTCCGTGAAGTGCGCGATGCGCTCTGCCTCGGGATTTCCGTTCTTACCGGGCCCATGATTGTCGGCGCCATTCGCATGGCCAAAGCCGTTAAGAAGGAAGCTCCTCGCGTTCCAGTGATTTTCGGTGGCTGGCACGCAAGCCTTTCGCCCGCCCAGACGCTGCAGGAAACTTACGTCGACGCTGTCGTCCGCGGACAAGGAGAACTCACCCTCCGGGAAGTAGCGGAAGCGCTAGCCACAGGGAAGGATTTTCGCGGTGTCGCTGGAGTGTCCTCGCAACTATTTGGTATGCCCCGGCACTCGCCCGAACGGCGCATCGCTCTGCTCGATGATCTGCCGACTCCCGCGTTCGAACTCGCCGACTTTGATGCGTACGAACGCGTGTCAGGGGAACGAAAACTCGCCTATGCCACGAGCGTGGGTTGCCCGTACGCCTGCAACTACTGTACGGACATGGTTTTCTACAAGCGGCGCTTTAATGCGCTGTCGCCAAATCGTGTCGTCAGCGAAGTTGCGGAATTGGCGAGCCGTTACCGCATCGACGAAGTTGCCATGCTTGACTCCAACCTGCCCGTTGATTGGCGCCGCGCTCTCGAAATTGCGCGAGGATTCGTTGAAGCCAAAACCTCATTTCGCTGGACCTTCCAGGCCTCCACCGATTTTCTTTGCCGCATGAGCGACGACGACGTGAAGCTCCTCGGCCAAAGCGGCGTGTCTCACATGGGCTTTGGCACGGAATCCACCTCGAGCACCGTACTGAAGCTGATGAACAAGCGACATCAACGCGTGGATGAAATGTACGAAACCGCACGCAAGGCGAGCCTCGGCGGAATTCACGTCACTTTCAACCTGATCTTCGGGTATCCGGGAGAAACGGAAACGGATCGCGTCCACACGCTTCGCACTATGAGTGATATCGCCCGTCACTTCTGGAACGTGAGTTTTTCTCCCAATATTTTCACTCCTTATCCGGGAATCCCCATCTGGCCAGAACTTCGCGCCTTGGGTCTCCGCGAGCCGCAATCCTTGCAAGAGTGGGCCGAATTGCCGCTGGGCCGCAACACACTGCCGTGGCTGAAGGGCCCAGAATTACGGCGCTTGCAGAGAATGCTCGATTTCTTCCTTCTCAACAATCAATTGCGGAAAGCCACCAAAAATCATCCAAGGCTTCGCACAGGACTCCGCCGAGTTCTCGGCGCCCCGCTGCGCTGGCGAATCCGATCGAACCGCTACTCCTTTCCGTGGGAGCTGTGGATCGCCAAAAAATTCGAAAACATTATCACCCGGAGGTCGCTGGTGACCGGTCAACCTCTGAAACCGGAGGGAGCCGAAGCATGCTGAACATTCTTCTCCAGGCCCGGCCGCCCCGCGGGGGAGGGAACTATGCTTGATGTCCTCCTGACCCATTCCTACCACTTGCCGTTCGACCGCAAGCAATCGAGGAAGATGGAGCCGTATCCTCCGCTCGGCACGCTTTACGCCGCCGGCCTGCTGCGTACCAACGGACATTCGGTCGCGGTGTTCGACACTATGCTGCAGGAACCGCACGCCGGATTTTGGGAAGCACTTCAGGAGCACCGGCCTCGGATTGTGGTTATTTATGAGGACGATTTCAATTTCCTCACAAAGATGTGCTTAACCCGCATGCGGGAAGTCGCTTGGCAAATGATCGATACCGCCCGCCAGTCCGGCGCGAGAATTATTGTTCATGGTTCTGACGCCACAGATCACGCCGCAGAGTATCTGCGCCATGGTTGCGATTTTGTTTTGGACGGCGAAGCCGAGTACACCCTGCTGAATGTTGTGAAGGCGATGCTGAACGGCGGCGATCCAACAGCCGTCTCCGGCGTGAAATGGCTGAAGCGCACTGCGAATTCTGTTTCAGAGGTGGCCAGTACGCGCAGGGCCGCGCCGCTGTCCAAAAGCCTGCCTTTTCCGGCTCGCGACCTGATCGACATCTCGCTGTATCGCTCTGCCTGGAACAGTACGGGTCGCCCCTTCTCGTTGAATCTCATTGCCAGCCGGGGATGTCCGTTCCGGTGCAACTGGTGTGCAAAACCCATCTTTGGAGACGCCTTTCAGCTGCGCCCAGCCCCTGAAGTAGTTTTGGAGATGAAGCTGTTGAAGAAAATCTACGGCGCGGAACATCTGTGGTTCGCCGATGACATCTTTGGGCTGAATCGCCATTGGGTGCAGGATTTTGCGCGTTACGTTGAAGAGTACGATTCTGCCGTCCCGTTCAAAATCCAAGCCCGCGCCGATCTGCTGACGATGGAAAGTGCGCAGGCTCTGAAACGCGCGGGGTGTACGGAAGTGTGGATGGGCGTGGAGTCCGGTTCGCAAAAAGTGTTGGATGCGATGGAGAAAGGGCTCCGTGTGGAAGAAGTAATCGCTGCGCGCGGGCACCTCAAGCGCTTGGGGATTCGCGCCTGTTATTTTCTCCAATTGGGTTACCCCGGCGAGCATTGGGAGGACCTTCAAAAAACAATCGCTCTTGTTCTTGAGACCCGCCCTGACGATGTGGGTGTCTCGTTCTCCTACCCGCTTCCTAATACCCGGTTTTACAGCCGCGTGAAACAACAACTCGGGGCAAAACAGAACTGGTCGGACAGCGAAGATCTCTGCGTCATGTTCAAAGGTGCGTACACGGACCCGTTTTACCGAGCCGTACGTGACGCTTTGCATGAGGAAGTGGAAGGCTGGAAATCTGGTGCCTCTCAAAAGGCTCGTCCGGATTTATGGAAGGACGTTGTGGTGCTGGAACCGCTTTGCCGGAATCCTGATGCCACGGAATTTGCCGGCGACTCAAATTCCGCATTCGACTTTCCAGTCGTGCCGCATTCACAACTCGTTCGCCTGCACACGCAGTCTGAACCGGCTGGAGGAATCAATGAGTGATCTCCTCCTCACTCACGGCTATTTCATGGCAGAGGACGCCAAGGAACTCCAGATCCGTAAACCTTATGTGCCACTGGGGATTCTCTATATCTGCTCTCATCTTCGTCGCAAAGGCTTCACCGTGGACGTTTTCGACACCACGTTTTCGACCACCGCTGATCTGACCCGGCATTTGCAGACCGAACAGCCCTCCGTCGTAGGAATCTACGCCAATCTCATGACTCGCAAGAAAGTCATTGAGATTCTTTCTGTGGCTCGCGCATCGGGTTGGAAAACCATCGTCGGTGGACCAGAGCCAGGCGCGTACATCACGGAATATCTCGACGCAGGCGCCGACGTCGTTGTGGTTGGCGAAGGCGAAGAAACCATGGGAGAACTGCTCTCCGTTTTAAGTGCTGGCTCGCGTGCTTTTCTGCATGGCGTACGCGGCATTGCATTTCTTGACGAAAACGGGCGTATTCATCGTACGGGCGAACGTCCGCAAATTACCGATATTGACTCCCAACCCTGGCCTGCGCGTGACACCGTGGACATCCGGCGCTACTTGCAAACGTGGCGCGAAGCCCATGGGAAAAGTTCTCTCTCGTTCATCACCGCGCGCGGCTGCCCGTATCGCTGCCGTTGGTGCAGCCATCAGGTATTTGGCATGACTCATCGGCGGCGCAACCCAATCAAAGTGGTCGACGAAGTGGAATGGCTGCTCTCCCACTATCAGCCCGACATGGTTTGGATCGCCGATGACGTCTTTACCATCCATCACGGATGGCTCCGCAAGTACGCTGCCGAAATGCGCCGGCGTGGTTTGCATATCCCTTTTGAATGCATCTCTCGCGCGGATCGCTTGAATTCGGAATCGGCCGATCTGTTAGCTCAGCTTGGCTGTTTTCGTCTGTGGATCGGTTCGGAAAGTGGTTCTCAGAGAATCCTGGACGCAATGGAGCGCGGTGTAACCGTGGAACAGGTGCACGCCGCGGTGGATCTCTGCAAAGAGCGTGGCATTCAAACCGGCATGTTTCTGATGTGGGGCTACGAGGGCGAAGAGCTCCAAGATATCGAGGCGACCATCGAGCACGTGAAGCGCACAGATCCAGACATTTTCTTTACGACGGTGTCCTATCCCATCAAGGGAACCCCGTACTACGAGCGCGTTGCTAGCTCGCTTGTGCAATTGAAGCCTTGGGGTATTTCGTCCGACCGCGAACTCGCTCTGCGTGGCCGCCGTTCCGCGCAGTTCTATGAGAATGCGGACAGTCTATTACAACGCGAAGTGCAACTCGCGCGGCTCCGCCGCACTGGAAAGAGCGGTGACGCCGAGCTTAATTTGCAGCAAGAGGTGCGTGTGTTGCGTGAATCGCTTTACGCCAGCGAGGTGCCCGCATGAGTGAAGCGAGCACTGTGAATTGGTCCACCGCCACGAGCGCTTTTGACCGCGTCGCTGATTCTTATGATGATTTGTTCACGCGGACCGTAATTGGCCAGGCGCAACGCAAGCAGGTGTGGCGAAGGCTTCTACGTGTGTTTGCGCCGAACAACAGAATCCTGGAACTGAATTGCGGTACGGGCGAAGACGCAAGATTCCTTGCCCTGCGGGGAAGAAGCATCGTTGCATGCGACGCCTCCGCGCGAATGATTGCTATTGCCGGCGCGCGCACTCAGCAAGAGGCAAAAGGCGTAGACATCACATTCCGGCAAATTGCGAACGAAGATTTGGGAGTGTTGTCGCGCCAAAAGCTCTTTGATGGGGCGTATTCGAATTTCTCGGGACTGAACTGCATGGCCGATCTGCAGCCCGTTGCGCGCAACCTGGCCTCGCTCGTCCGGCCCGGTGGGCGCGTGTTGCTCTGTTTATGGAGCCGTGTCTGCGTGGCGGAACTTGTCTGGTACCTCATTCACGGACAAGCCAGCAAGGCGTTTCGGCGATTCACTGGCAAAGCGACGGCCAGAATCGGTGAATTCCACATTAACGTCTCGTACCCCACCGTAGGTGATGTGCAAGGAATCTTCTCACCGTGGTTCCAGCTAGAACGCCGCAGCGCTATTGGGCTGTTCGTGCCTCCGTCCTACGTCGAAGGCTGGGCGCGAGAACACGGAACCGCCCTCGCACACCTCGAAAAAATGGATCGCCTCTTTGCGCGTCTGCCTGTCTTTCGCGACGTCGGCGATCACGTCCTTTTGGAGTTCACACGATGCAGTCACTGACCGCCACGTTATCGCATGCGGGCATTTCTGGAATGCCTGAGCTTTCTCAACGAGTGCCCAGAGAAGCTCCCTCAATGGGGTTGCGTTGTCCGGAATGCCACGAGTATCTCGCTTCGATTTCTTATCGTTCCCTCGCGCGAGAACTTTCGAGTTTTTCTTGCGGCGAATGCTCCACCACGTTCAAGCAGGAACACGGAATTTGGCTTGCCCTACCGCCGTCACGCCAGGCGTATTTTGCCCAGTTTATGAGAGAGTACAAGCAAATCCGAAGAGCGGAGGGAAGAGGCAGTACCGATTCGGACTTTTATCTCGCCTTGCCGTTTCGCGATCTTACCGGCAGCAACTCCTGGCAGTGGGCCATCCGCGGAAAAACGTTTCGCTACATCGAGCAAGCCATTCTGCCCAAATTAAGCCGGAAGGCAAACGCCCCCCTAACGATTCTCGATCTCGGGGCAGGGAACGGTTGGATGTCTCATCGCCTGGCGCGTTTGGGGCATCGCCCCGTTGCCGTTGATCTGCTTACCAATTCCTATGATGGTCTAGGCGCCGCCTTCCACTACCAGGGGGTCTTACCGGAGCTATTCCCACGTTTTCAGGCGGAACTCGACTATCTCCCTTTCGCCGATGAACAGTTTGACTGCGGGATCTTTAACGCGTCCTTCCACTATTCGGAAGACTACGATCGCACGCTAGCGGAAACGGTTCGTTGCCTGCGTCCAGGTGGCACGATTCTCATTGCGGATTCCCCGACGTACTCAACCGAGTCTGGCGGCCAGCAGATGCAACAGGAGCGCCAAGATAGTTTCTTGAAACGATTTGGATTTCGCTCGGACGCGTTAAACAGCTGTGAATACTTGACCCCAGAGCGCTTAATGGCGCTCGAGGTTCGCCACAATCTGGAGTGGAGCTCCCACCGCATCTGGTACGGCTTAAGTTGGGCGTGTCGCCCGTGGCTGGCGAAATGGAAAAAGCGGCGTGAACCTTCTCAGTTTGTTCTCTACACAGCTGAGGTGAAAGCGCAATGATCATCCTTCTGAATCCACGAGCCACAAAGCCGCGCAATCGCCGATTTCCTCTATCCGTGATGGCCCTCGGCGCTGTCTTGGAAGGCCGCGAAGAGTACGAAATTGTGGATGGCAATATCGACGATAATCCAACGCAGACCATCCTTGATCTAATCCGCACTCAAGAAGTGGAATTGCTCGGCGTCACCGTCATGCCGGGTCCGCAAATGGCTGCGGCGATCACCGTTTCCCGCGCCATCCGCCAGCTTCATCCGAAACTCCCCATCGTTTGGGGCGGCTATTTTCCTTCCATCTACACGGATGCGGCGTTAAATGCGCGCTACGTGGATTACGTTGTGCGTGGCCAGGGCGAGGATACGTTACTTGAGTTGATCGATGCCATTCGCGGGAAGCGTGCGCTCGAAGGAATTCTCGGGCTATCTTACAAAGACATCTTCGGATTGCATCGCCACAATGCAGAGCGGCTGATGAAGGGGCCGGATGCATTTCCTTGGTCCCCTTTTCACCGTGTTCCGGTCGAGAAATACCTGCGACCTTCCTTCTTTGGGAAGCGAACGGCCGCTCACCACGCCAGTATTGGTTGTCCCTTTCGCTGCAGTTTTTGCGGCGTCCATGCTGCTTATGGTACCCGGGAGCTTCTGGAAAGCCCGGCGCGGACAGAGGCGATTCTTCGCCATCTCAAAACCGAATATGGCGCCGATTCCGTTCAGTTTTATGACATGAACTTCCTGATGGGAGAAAACCACGCCCGAGAGCTGGCCGCCCGGATTGAGCCCCTCCGCATGCGCTGGTGGTGCGAAGCGCGCGTGGATATCTTCAACCGCTATTCCGACGCTGCACTCGAGGCACTGAAGCGCGCGGGGTGCGCGATGATCTTTTTTGGCGCGGAGTCAGGTTCCGATTGGGTCTTGAAAGAAATGCAGAAGGACATCACCACCGAGCAAACAATAGCCGTGGCCAAGCGTATCCGGCAATTCGGAATCATTCCGGAGTTCTCCTTCGTCATCGGGAATCCTCGAGATCCGGAGCGTGATACGCGCGAGACTCTGCAATTCATCCGCAAGCTGAAAAGAATAAACGCAAAATCCGAAATCATCATTTATCACTACACACCCGTGCCCCAGCGAACTTCGATGTACGGGGAAATTGACGGCAAAGTCTCGTTTCCATCGAGTCCCGAAGAGTGGACGACCAAACGGTGGATGGATTTCACGCTACGCATCGACCCGAACACGCCCTGGTTGACCCGCAAAACTAAAAAGCTGATCGATAATTTTGAAGTTGTCATCAACTCCCGCTGGCCGACGGTGCAAGACATTCGCGCGCCGCGCTGGAGCCGCACCTTACTGCAATCGCTCAGTGCCTGGCGCTACGCCGCGCGGATCTATGCGTTTCCAAAAGAACTTCGCTGGGCGCAGCAGTTCATCACGCTTCGCAAGCCGAAGCAGGAAAGCCTGTAGAGCAAGTTGCAACGCACTATGGCCAGCCGTTCCCCAACTCCTGTCGTCTCTTCTCGGGAAGGATACCGCTCGGGCGCCCACAGATACGACACGGAGGAGAATCCGATTCTGTCCTTGGAACGGCGTTTTCTGGAACCTCTGCTTCCTCATGTACGTGGATTGGATGTGGTCGATTTGGGGTGCGGCACGGGGCGGTGGCTGGAAATCCTGAAGGCCACCGCCCCACGAAGTTTGCTGGGCATCGATTCTTCCCGTGAGATGTTGTGGCAAGCAAAAAGAAAACTGAAAAATGATGTCAGGCTCTTGCGCGCTGATGGTGCTGCGGCGCCCCTCGCTCCGGTCAGCGCCGATCTCGTGCTTTGCAACATTATGCTGAGCTACGTAGAGAATCCAGCCGCACTCCTTTGCAATGTGCGAATCGCGCTTCGGGAAAATGGGTCATTCTTTCTCACCGATGTCCACCCTGGAACCAGCGCTGCTCTGCAGTGGCGACGCGGCATCCATGCCAAAGCCGGATTTCAGGAGATTCGCACAACCCCGCGTTCCATGGATTCCATAATCGCATTCTGCGAAGGCGCCGGCCTGCAACTTTGCGCGCGTCTGGAGCCTTGCTTTGGCGAGCCTGAGCGCGAGATATTCGCTGCCGCCGGGAAGTTGAAGTATTTTGAGCGGGCCCTCGGTCATCCTGCGATTTATATTCTTCAATTTCGACCAATGCCCAAGATGCATGCCCGCGTCAGCCAAAATTTAGCCGAGGACGCGATCAACTCCATTCGCAATGCTCGTCTTGCCATCGGTCCGCAGGAATGCCTTCAAGGAACACTCACAATCTCCAACGCCAGGATAGAAACACTTGGCACTGCAGCAGATGGTGATTTCTCTAACGAGCCCGCAAATTCCATTGTCGATCTCAATGGCTATCTATTGTTGCCCGGGTTAGTGAATGCCCACGATCATCTCGAATTTGCTCTTTTCCCCCGGCTTGGAAACGGCAACTACAGGAATTGCAATGACTGGGCCGAGGACATTCATCGAGCGGACTCCGCCGTCATCGCCAAGCATCGCCAGATTCCGAAGGACGTGCGTCTCTGGTGGGGCGGGATCCGCAATCTTACTTGCGGGGTGACTACCGTTTCTCATCACAACCCCTACGTCCCCCATGTCTTTGAGGCGAATTTCGTTGTTCGCGTCGTGCGCGACTATGGCTGGGCACACTCCTTATCGATGGACGCAAGCGCTGCTGAGAAGAGGCGACAAACTCCTCCGGGACAACCATTCCTGATCCATCTCGCAGAGGGCATCGACGAACAAACCGAAAACGAAGCGTGCGAGCTTCACAATGCCGGCGCATTAGACAAAGAAACAGTCGTGATCCACGGCCTCGCACTGAACAAAAAAGGCCTGCAGTTGTTGCGCGATTCGGGGGCAGGGTTAATCTGGTGTCCCAGTTCCAATGTGTTTCTTTTTGGGCGAACCCTTGCTCCGCGCGACATTCTTTTCCTCACCCAGGTAGCACTTGGCAGCGATTCATCATTGACTGCTGAAGGTGATTTGCTCGACGAAGTTCGGTTTGCCCACGGCGTCTCGGAACTTCCCCCCGAAATGCTCTACGACTTTACAACGCGACGAGCGGCACAACTCCTCAGACTCCCGGAAGGGCAGGGAACTCTCCGAGTTGGAGGTCTGGCTGATCTCGTGGCCGTGCGCGACAAGGCGCAATCCCCAGCAGCCACTCTGGCCAATCTCTCCCATCGCGACGTGCAACTCGTGGTGATCGGTGGACGCGTCCATTTGGCTTCGGACGAAATGCTGCGGCGTCTCCCCTCGAACACGCACAAGGGCTTGCAGCCCCTCCTGCTGGAAAACACCGTGCGTTGGGTTCGCGCCCCCCTGGATCGCTTGGTCCGCGAAACCGCTCCACATCTACCAGACGGAATCTCTCTCGGCGGAAAGCGGGTGAGTGTTGCAATCCATCACTGAAATAGCCTTAGAAACAGTACAGGACCTCGGCGATCTCCGCGCAATTCGAACCCTGCCCGTACTCGTCGTGCATGCGCACAGTTCATGCAACTGTCGCTGCATGATGTGTGACATCTGGAAAACGCGCCCAGGAAAGCCATTCCGCGCCCGGGATTTGCAACCGCATCTTGCTTCGATTCGTCGACTGGGCGTTCGTTGGCTCGTTTTTTCCGGCGGAGAGCCTCTGCTGAATCCGGAGCTTCCCCTGCTCTGTTCCATTCTCCGTGAGGAGAAAATTCGCTTGACCCTCCTGACCACAGGATTGCTTTTGGAAAAGAACGCTGATGCGGTCGTGGAAAGTTTCGATGACGTGATCGTGTCGATTGACGGGCCACCGAAAATCCACGACGCAATCCGCCGCGTCGAGGGTGCGTTTTCGCTCATCCATGCCGGCATCGACGCATTGCGCAAGCGGCGCGAGGATTTTCGGATTACCGCCCGCACGGTGGTGCAGAAAGCCAACCACTGCCATTTACGGGAAACGGCGAACGGCGCAAGGCTCCTCGAGCTGAATGCCATTTCGTTCCTCGCTGCAGATCTCACTTCTGCAGCGTTTAACCGGCCTCTGGTTTGGCCCATCGCTCGCCAGGAGGAAGTTGGCCTGTCCTTACGGGAACTCGACGCACTGGACACGGAGATCGAATCGCTAATTTACTTGTCCGCGCAAGAAGGGGAACGCGGCTTCATCGTCGAAACACCGGAAAAGCTGCGCCGCATTGCGCGACACTTTCGCGTCCAGCTCGGTCTGGAGAAAGCGGAATCGCCTCTCTGCAACGCGCCGTGGGTGTCTGCGGTAATTGAAACCGACGGGACTGTGCGGCCCTGTTTCTTTCACAAGTCTTTGGGTAATCTCAACGAACAAAGCCTGGAAGCCATCATTAACGGACCACTGGCAAGCGATTTCCGCGCCTCGCTCGACATTCCCAACAATGCGATTTGCAATCGCTGCGTCTGCTCGTTGTACTACCGTTTCTGATCCGCGCTCGTATCACATGGCGTGGGCTCGTCGTCCGAATACATTGGCGGTTCTCCTAAACTCCCGGCTTCCGGCAAATGCCGAAGGTAGACGACGATCGACCATATTTCCTTTTCCGTCAGAATTCCTTTGGATGCGGGCATCCCTGAGGGCGAAATTCCATTCTCCACGATCCAATTGAGCTGTCCATCGGTATACGACTGCACCGTCGCCGACTTCAGCGATGGTACCGGGGGCGACATTTGATCCGAGAAGGGTACGCCCGTGTTTTGTCCGTCCAGGCCGTGACATGCCACGCAATAGTGGGAAAACGCCACTTTTCCGCTCTCAATCGTCTGTGGAGAATCCGTCAATGGATTCTGAACGGTTTTCCCTCGTATCGTCACGGAATGCTTAATGCGCGTCATCGTCGCGGTTTCCCATTTTCCTGGCGTGGAAACCTTGCATCCAGCGACTGTCATGCTGAACGCGAGCCCAGTGATAAGTGCGTGGAACCTCACTGTGGTCCTCATTCGACAACATGCACAATCATGGTCATCGATCCATGTCCCTTACCGCAAAAATGTGCACATTTCCCTTGAAACGTCCCCACCGTGTTTGGAGTGAATGTAATCGACGCTGTTTCTTTCTTCTTAATGTCGGTCCGAAGGCCCAAGTCCTCCACAACCAATCCGTGGGTAACATCTGTCGAATGGATGAGGAGCGTAACCTCCTCCCCCTTTTTGACGGTGATTTCGTTTGGTGCAAAGGCGAATCGGCTCGCGGTGATAGTGATCTCTTTCGGCGCTTGGGTTGCTCCCGGGGCGGCGCAGACTGCCAGCAGCGCATACGAAATGCTGGCCATCAGTATTGTGTAGAGTTTCATCAAAGGGACTCTCTTTGCCCTTTTGTTGCTGCAATCAAATTGGTATAGGACGCTGTTCATGACGCGAACTCAATCCTATTGTTTTCGCTTGCGTCCGGTTGTCACGGCGAAGTCAAGCTAAAGTCACCTTTCTGCTTGTCATCTTTAGAAAAAAATCGAACGAGCCTACGAATAGTCCGAATGAGTACTCACCTGTTAGTGCCAATTAGCTCCTTTGACTATCCACGATTAGGCCTGAAATTCCGCCGCCGATCCGCGGATACTCGCCTTGCGAGGGCAACTCGATGGATAAAGCAACGCGCATCCTGGTGGCGAACACGCCAAAACTTATGCGAGAGGTGGTCGTAGCGACACTCGCTGACCAGCCCGGTATTGAGATTGTCGGCGAAGTGTCCGATGAGACCGACATTCTTCCCCGGGTCCATGCGACTCTTCCGGATCTGGTGTTCGTTGCCCTGGACGAGACGGGAACGCGCCCCCAGATTTGTGATCGCGTTCTGCGCGAATATCCCGGGGTACGCGTCATCGCGGTGGCATCGCGCGAGGATCGCACCATTTGTTATTGGGCCTCCTTCGATATTCATTCCAACGACATCGAAGCTTCCCCGCAGGGAATTCTTAACGCGGTTCGTAACCCCAGCGATCTGAGAAGGAGCCTTTCGTGAATGTATCAAGCGCGAAAGGGAGGGCATTCTTGTTGGACGTCCGATTCCGCGCAGCCTTGCTGAGTCTTGCGCTCCTGACCTGCTGCACAGACTTGTGCGCGCAACAGGCTAACTCCGCGCCAACCAATCCCGGACTCCGGTCGGCTGCCACGAAGCCCAATTCGTTCGAACTCGACAAAGAGAACGCAGATCATGTTGCCGCTTCACCTCAGCAGATTCGCGCCGTTCTCGCGAAAGATCCTGGCCTCCTGGTCGAATTGAAGCGCTGGGTTGCCAAAGAGGCCACTTCCAACGGTCAAATTGTTGACGATGCGGACCTGACCGAGCAGGCCATATTCGATCGGTTGGACTACGATATGTTCTTTCGCTCTAACGCTACTCGCCTGTTGCAAAGTTTTGGCTACCTTTTGCCGAGCGTGAACCCGGATTCAGAGCTCGGAACACAACAGCAGCTCGTACTGAAAGAACGAGCGCGGCGCCTGGTCCAGATTGAAGCCCAGGAAGACGCCGAATCTCTCAAGCGGCCCAGGGACCAAAATACGCAGCAAACCACCCAACGTGAGGCCTCATGCGATCCACGCGCGCAAGAAGATTGTGACGAGAGTCTCCCTCAACGATCGCGCCAAACCATCCGAGGGCCAAACGCTCCTGATCGCCCGAATCCTGGCACACAAGGTGAGCCCTCCCCAAACGAACCCTCCGCGACTTCGCCACTCTTGCGCGCGGGAGTTAATTCTGGTTCGTCCGATGCCTCCGCGCTGGGCCTGAACAATTCGGGCGATTCCATGCGCCTTGCTTCGTTGGCTGCATCGCGTGATCTTTTTCCTTCTCGGACTTCCTTGGCGGATGCTGCAAGTCTGGCGGATGGCTTGAGTGGTTCATCTGCGGGAGTGGATCCCGGTTCTTCCCGTTTCCCGAGTGGATCCACGTTCGAACCCAGGCGCTCGAATTCTTTTGAAAGCCGCAGCCGCGTTTCCAATTCGCTGGATCCCAACAAAGATCCCTCGCCAGGCGCAATCCTTCACAAACAAAATCCCTATGCAGATGTTCCCTCGCTTTACGATTTGTACGTCCAGGTTTCCACTCGAGACCGCCCTCCCAAGCGTTTCGGGATCAACATCCTGAGTCAAGGTCTCCGCGAGCCGGACGCGATTCCCATGGATTTGCCTGTTGGGCCGGACTACGTTGTCGGTCCTGGCGACAGCTTGGCGATTGATCTTTGGGGTGGCGTTTCACAGCGCATGCTTCGCGTTGTCGATCGTCAAGGACGAATTTCTCTTCCCGAAGCTGGCCCACTCCTCGTTAGCGGCAGGACTCTCGGCGATGTTCAATCAACCGTCCAGCAAGTGTTGCGCTCGGAATATCGCGATGCTTCCGCGGATGTGTCCCTTTCGCGTTTACGGACAATTCGCGTGTACGTCGTCGGCGAAGTTGCCGAGCCCGGCGCTTATGACATTAGCTCGCTCTCGACGCCGCTCAACGCCCTTGTCGCCGCGGGTGGCGTAACCGAGCGTGGCTCTCTTCGTTCCCTGAAACACTATCGCGGAAATCAACTCATCGAAGTCGTCGATGCCTACGACCTCTTGCTCCGCGGCGTAGGTTCGGATCAGAAGCGCCTCGAAACCGGGGACTCCCTGCTCGTTCCTCCCGCAGGTCCGCAAATCACTCTCGAAGGAATGGTTCGCCGCCCTGCCATTTACGAGCTGAGCGGCGAAACCACCCTGGAAGACGCTCTCGAGCTTGCCGGTGGCGTTCTGCCTGCTGCTTCTTTGCAGCATGTGGAAGTCGAGCGCCTCGTTGCCCATCAGAAGCGCACCATGTTCAGCCTTGATCTGTCCCAGGTGGACGGCGTTGATGCCATCACCGCAAAGCTCAGTAACTTCCAGGTGCAAGATGGCGATCGCATCCGCATTTCCCCCATCGCTCCATACAGCGATCAGGCCATTTATCTTCAGGGCCACGTCCTTCGTCCAGGCCGTTACTCCTACCGCGATGGCATGAAGTTCAGCGACTTGGTCACCTCGTATTCCGATCTGCTTCCGGAGCCTGCCGGCAAATATGCAGAAATCATTCGCCTCAATCCACCCGATTTTCGCCCGACCGTGGAAAGCTTCGACCTCACCGCGGCTTTAGAAAACCCCGCGTCGGCTCCCCAACTCAAGCCGCTCGATACCGTGCGGATCTTCAGCAAATACGATTTCGAGCCCCCTCCCGATGTTTGGATCACCGGCGAAGTTCGCCAACCCGGCCTGTATACAACCTCCGGCCAGATAAGACTCCGCGACGCTATCTACCTCGCCGGAGGAGTTACCTCCGGCGCAGCGCTGGATTCCGCACAACTGTTCCGTACTTCAAAAGACGGAACCATGAAGATTCTTAGCGTGAATTTGTCGCAAGCGCTGGCTGGAAATCCTGCGGACAATTTACTGTTGAACCCCCACGATCGCATCATCGTTCAGCGTAATTCCGCGAATCTAGACCCTCCCACGGTTTATGTTAAAGGCGAAGTGGCCAAGCCGGGCCGCTATCCTCTGACTTCGAACATGCATGTCGAGGATTTGGTGCGCGTGGCTGGTGGCCTGAAGCGCAGCGCCGACTCACAAGACGCCGTTCTCACTCAGGAAGGGGAAACTCCAGCACCCGACTCCCCGGCGTCGAGTCTAACTATCCATCTTGCCGCGGCTATGTCAGGTGTCCCTACCGACAATCCACCGCTGAACAATGGAGATGTGCTCACCATTCGTCAGTCGCCCGGGTGGAATAATCTCGGCGCCAGCGTTACCCTCCGCGGCGAAGTCTTGCACCCCGGTACCTACGGCATTCGTCCAGGGGAGTCCCTCGCTGCCGTACTGAGCAAAGCCGGAGGCTTCACCTCTGAGGCATATCCCTACGGCACAATTCTCACCCGCCGTGATGTGCGTGACCTCGAACTGAAAACACACGACGAACTCATCCAGCGCGTCAAGGCGGAAGAAACCCAATTGAAGGCCTTGCCTGAAACCGACGAAGAGCAGAAGAACGCCAAACTGACCGCTATCGCGCAAACCGACACCACTCTTACGCAACTTCAGGCCAATCTCCCCGTCGGTCGCGTTGTCATTCAGTCGTCCCCAGACTTGAAAACCTTTGAAAAGGCCGCTACGGAAACACCGCTTCGCAACGGCGATGTCATTGTGGTGCCAAAAAAGGCTAACTATGTGCTCGTCAACGGCCAGGTTTTCAACCCTACCGCCATCGGCTTCGTTCCTGAACGAAGCGCCAAGTGGTACCTCGGGCAGGCGGGTGGCTTGACGCAGCTAGCGGACAAGAACGCGGTGTTCGTTATTCGCGCCAATGGCTCGATTCTCTCTGCCAAGAACAACGGCACCATGTGGTCCGGAGATCCGCTCAGCGCCGTGCTCCTGCCGGGCGACACCATCGTTGTTCCGGAGAAGGCTCCGAGGATCGGTCCCCGGAATTGGGCGCCGCTCATGCAATCCGCTCAGGTTGCGACATCCATCGCGCTCGCTGTCGCGTACCTCAAACCGTGAGGAAAATTCTCGAAGGAATTATGAAGAAAATTCCCATGTGGGTTGGACTTATCCTCACGAATGCGCCGTTGGCCGCGAGCCTCGCGGCCGCGCCTCCCCCTCAGCAGGCGCAGGAACGAGCTGTGCTGCCTCACGGTCCTGCAACCTCTACCGAATCCGCCCAACCGGTCCAATCCACAACCGCGCAGACTCTACAGAACGATTGGCTCCTCAAACCAGAATCGCCTTTGCCAGGCGCGGGCAAGAGGCTTCTCGGCGATCAAAAGGAGATTTGGACAAGTCCAGCGCGCCTCCGCTGGTCGGATACCGAGTGGCTCGTCCCTGTCTCGGGAATCACAGCCGGGTTGATTCTTACCGATGTTAGTCTCAGCCATAGCCTTTCCAACAAATCCGGCACGTTGAATCTCTTCAAGGAGGTTCGCACAGGAAGTGTTGCCACCCTTGGTGCCGCGTCGGCCGGCTTTTATATTTGGAGCCTGCACACGCATGACCCGCATCAACGCGAAACCGGTTTACTTGCCGGCGAGGCCATTTTCGACAGCCTGATACTGACAGAAGGCGTTAAGTATGTCGCGGGACGAGAGCGGCCCGACCAGGCAAACGGTCAAGCAAACTTCTTCCAAGGCGGAACTTCATTCCCCTCGCAACACTCTGCCGCTGCTTGGGCCGCCGCCGGAATCCTGGCGCACGAGTATCCCGGAACGATGACCAAGCTGCTCGCGTATGGACTCGCCTCCACCGTCAGCATCGCCAGCGTCGGCAGTAAGCAGCACTTTGCCTCGGATGTCTTCATTGGCAGCGGAATGGGTTGGCTCGTTTCCGAATATGTTTACCGCACCCACCACCATGCGGAGCTGGGCGGCTCCGCATGGAACCCCGTTGGTACGTTGATTCACGGCGATTCATCCGGCCCGGTCCAATATCTCGGCTCTCCCTACGTTCCCCTGGATAGCTGGGTGTATCGGGCCTTCGACCGACTCGCCGCGCTAGGTTACGTAGACTCCGCGTTTCAGGGAACGCGCCCGTGGTCGCGGGAACAATGCGCACACCTCCTCCAGGATGCCGAAGATCTCCTGGGAAGAAATGCCGGCTCCCACGCTTCCATCGATTCGCAGACGCGTGCGCTTCTTCTCGCCTTACATCACGAATTTGCCCGGGAAGAGAGCATCTCCCTCGGCGACAACGCATCCCTCCAGCTCGACTCTCTGTACACCCGCGTCTTGAGCGCCAGCGGCACCGTTCTCGATGACGGCTACCACTTTGGTCAAACCTTCGCTTACGATTTCGGCCGGCCTTTCCGGCAGGGAACCAACCTCATCGACGGTGCTTCGGCCAGCGCAACCTACGGCAGCCTGTTCTTCTATGTCAGCGGTGAATACCAGCACGCCCCGGCGGCGGCGGCGCTCTCTCCCGCGGAAATTCAATTTATCGCCGACCGCGACAAATCCTCTCCTCCGTCCGATACACCCTTCTCTCCGATCAATCAATTTCAGCTCCTCGATGCCTACGCCGGCATCAATGTTCACGGCTGGCAAATCTTGTTTGGCAATCAGAGCCTTTCCTGGGGGCCCGGCATCGGCGGTTCGCTACTCCTGAGTGACAATGCTGCTCCCTTTCCGATGGTGCACATGTCCTCGGAAAATCCCGTGGAGATTCCTGGCCTTTCCAAAATTCTTGGCCCATTCCACCTCGAACAGTTTTACGGGCGCATCAATGGATTTTCCGGGCGTTCCCAACCTTGGATTTACGGCCAGAAAATCAGTTTCAAACCATTCCACTCGCTCGAGTTTGCTTACGGCCGCACCACTCTCATCGGCGGCACAGAGTACCCGCTGACCTCAGCTCAATTCTTCGAGAGTCTGTTTGGTCGTGTGAACGCCGCCGAAAACAGCGTCCCGGGTGATTCGCGTACTTCTGTCGAATGGACCTGGCGGCCTCCCATAATCCACGATTGGGCAACTCTCTACGGCGAGCTCGAAGACGATGACGATCTGATTCCTTTTCAAAATTTTACAAAAAACGTTCTGCGCCCTGGCCTCTACCTCCCCCGGCTGCCCCTCTTGCCGAAGTGGGATCTCCATTTTGAGTACACCAGCTCCACCACGCCGGGCCGCGCTTCCTTTCAGAATCACGGCGATCTCAACTACTGGAACCTGGAATATCCCAACGGCTACACCAACGACGGCGGCCTGATGGGCAACACTGTCGGTCGAGAGGGCGTCAGCCTCCAAGTTTGGACACGTTTTTGGATTTCCTCGCGCAAAACACTGGATTTCTCCTGGAAACAAAGCATCGTCCTTCAGGATTACACACCTGGCGGAGCCAAATGGCAGGACTATCAAGCTGGCTACTCTTATACGTCGCGCTCCGGCTTGTACCTGAAGAGCCTCGTGCAATTCGAACATATTTACTCCTTTCCATTGCTCTTCCCCAGTTCCCGCAACAATCTTGTCGCTTCCATCGAACTTGGATTTCTTCCGCAATGGGGCCGCCACCAAAACGCCCCCTCTCGTGGTGCTACCCCGCCCAATTCGGAGTCACAGGAGCCGTCCCGATGAATTCCACCGAAGTGAAGTCGATTCCAGAAGCTCTGCGTGAAGTGGATATCGATCAACTGCTCACACATCGGCTGCGTCAGGATCAGGAGCAGATTCGCGTCCGCAGAATTGCGCGGGCCGGCCATCTTTGGATGCACAGAAGGCTCTTGGGCAAATTCGCCGCCTGGGGGGCTGCAGCCTCTCTGCTCATCGCATTCTTGATTCCCTCGCGTTACGCGTCGACAACTCGTTTGATGCCGCCAGATTCGTCACAAGGGCAGGGCATGGCCATGGTCGCCGCGCTCTCGGGGGCTGTTGGCGGAAGTCTCGGCTCGCTCGGCAGTAGTCTCCTCGGCTTGAATACTTCGGCCGATCTTTTTTCTGAAGTTCTGCTCAGCCGAACTGTTCAAGACCAGCTCATTAACAAATTCGAGCTGCGCAAAGTCTATAAAGAGCGGCGTTGGGTGGATGCCAGAAAAGAGTTAACCCGGCAGACGGATATCTCCATCGATCGCAAGAGTGGCGTGCTTACGATCCAGGTGACAGATCACGATCCATATCGCGCCAGCGCTATGGCCCAGGAATATGTCGCTCAACTGAACGACGTCGTGACCCAGCTCAACACTTCTTCCGCTCATCGCGAGCGTGTCTTTCTCGAGGAGCGCATCTCCGAAGTGAAAAAAGAACTGGAATCGGCGGAAAAGGAGTTCAGTCAATTCGCCAGCAAAAATGGGGCGATCGATATCCATGAGCAAGGCAAAGCCATGGTCGAAGCCGCTGCGCTCCTTGAGGGTCAATTGATCGCCGCCCGCACGGAAGTCCAGGGCCTGCGCCAAATCTATACGGATAATAATGTGCGCGTTCGCTCCATGCAGGCGCGTGTGAACGAACTGGAAAATCAACTCCGCAAAATGGGCGGCGCGGGGGAGGCTGAAGAGACTGCTGCCTCCCCGGACAATCAGCTTTATCCCTCCATTCGCAAACTTCCTCTCCTTGGCGTGACCTATGCGGATCTCTTCCGCCATACAAAAGTGGAAGAGGCCGTGTTCGAAACACTCACCCGTCAATACGAGCTCGCCAAAGTCCAGGAAGCCAAGGAAATTCCCAGCGTGAAAGTCTTGGATCCCCCGGACATTCCGGAGAAAAAAGTGTTCCCGCCGCGTCTCCTGTTTGTCCTTGCAGGTGCCATTCTTGCCATCGCCATCGGTGTGGCGTGGATTCTACTGACGGACGACTGGAAGAAAATTGATCCGCAGGACCCGGGAAAACTACTCGTTCTGGATGTGGTGCGCAGTGTCAAGCCGCAGCTTGAATATGTTGCGCAACGTCGCGTCACTTTCGCCATGCGCACCAGGAAATTCGTGGAACGCTTCGCCGGGGATATTTCCCCCGCCGAAACCAAACAATAGAAGGGAATCACGGACACTTGTCTCCCATGGACCGGCTCCGAAATACCCCGCGCAACCTGTTGCACGTGATTGGCGGCGAAATGCTGCTTCGTCTTGCAAACTTCGGCGTTGCCGTTCTCATTGCCCGT
>Ga0181532_10001349_pt1 | contig 23952 bp, 40 predicted proteins | sample PEATcosm2014_Bin_33_FD_119768 | JGI IMG/M metagenome (GOLD analysis project Ga0181532, IMG submission 119768) | Peatland microbial communities from MTU Mesocosm Facility, Houghton, MI, USA - PEATcosm2014_Bin11_30_metaG | ecosystem: Environmental > Terrestrial > Soil > Wetlands > Peat | place... | reverse complement strand
GCGGTGAACCACGATGATCGGCTGGTTGGGAAATTTGACGCCAGGATTTGCCTGCGTGATGGCGGCATCGTTCCAGTTCTGAATCTTCCCCAGAAAAATTCCAGCCAGAGCTTCGGGAGTGAACTTGACTTCACCGCTGATTCCCGAAACGTTGTAAGCGGGGACGACCGCCCCCATAACGGTGGGAATGTGCAGGATCTTGGTTTTGGCCTCCTTCAATTGTTCGTCGGACATGGGGCCGTCGCTGGCTCCGAAATCGACCGTGCCGTTCAGAACCTGGCGAATACCGCCGCCGCTGCCGATCGACTGGTAGTTGATCTGTACCTCCGGGTGCAGCTTGTTATATTCGCTGAACCACTTGGAATACATGGGATACGGGAAGGTGGCGCCCGCTCCGTTCAGCGTGGTCTGCCCCATGACGGGCAGCGCCAATGCGAGACTTGCCAACAGCAGCGCGATGCGATTGATCACTAGACGAGTCCTCCTCGTGCTCAATTAATTTCGGTGTGCAATCTTCTTTTATGGGCCAAATGTTAAGGGAAGGTTACAACCGAGTGAATTTCTGATGAACCCACATTGTTTTCCAAGCACTTAGCGACTTCCGTGTGGAGAAATGAGGGAGCGCCGTCTGTGCGTGCCGCGGCAAGAAAGATTGCGTTGGATGAGACGCGCCCTCCGCGCGTTCGGTAGAAATCGGGCACAAATCCGCATCTTCTGGCAAACTGTAGGCGGGTATAGGATTTTCGTTCTTACCGAGAATTAGTTCTAAGTCCCTGTGTTTTCATTGGACTAGCACTGTTTGCTGTGGCGTTGGCGGTACGTAATTTATAGCCTCGTATCGCCCCAAGCAGAAACCCAGCCCTACACGGTCACACCATTCCCGACGCCAGCGCTTGTCTTTCCGCACGCCGTCAGCATAGACATCGGTTTGACTTTGTACCGCATGGCCAAGCCACTGTCGAATCAAGTCTTCCGGAGCGTAAGCACGGCGCAGATTCTCCGTGCGAAAACGACGGAAGGAATGCAAGCCGACTTCTTTTACCCTGTGGAGGACGGCCAGCACGTTGCGCTGATCGACCAGTTTTCCGCTTTGTGTCGTGAACAAGTAGCCCGCCGGTCTGCTGGCGATGAATTCGCGCAGCACAGCGGCCAGCGGTTCGGCGAGATCGACTTCGCGAATCGATGTTGGCGTTTTCGGTGTCTGTTCTTTTCCGTGCCAAATGCTGCGCGTTACATGCAACACGCGGCATTCGTCGGAGAAGTCGCTGTCCTTTTGCGCAAGCGCTTCTCCGATTCGTAGACCGCTTCCTGCCAGCAACGCGAATAAGACTCTATAGTGCGGGCTGCTGGTTTCAGCGAGAAGCTGGTTGACTTCCGCTTCTAGGAAGCTTGGGCGGTGCTGTTTGGTTTCGTCAATGATGGGCAAGCCGACGAAGTTGTGATTCCACTTCCGCGGATAGATCGGCTCTCCCTCGCTGGTGACCGCGGACGCGACCACCATTTTCGGTATCTGCGCATAGCTACAGATTGTCTTCGGAGATAAGCCGCCTTCGGCCATGGCGTCGATTAAATCTCTTAACGCCCCATTGCCCACTTCCGACAATGGTCGGTCGCCAAGTATAGGGAGAATCCACTTGTCGAGCGCATGACGCCAAAAGAAACTCGTGGCTGGTTTGACCGGTTTGCGACGGCGCGTAGCGAGCGAAGCGTGCCACTGCTCGGCTTGCGTCCGAAACGTCGTGCCCGGTGTGACTGCTGCAATGAAGGAATCTTTCGAGTTGATTCCTTCGGCGTCGATGTATTCACGGAGTTTGCGCTTGGCGATGGTCTGCGTCCGGCAGACGCCAAGGGTAATGGTCCGGCGTTTACGGCCATCTGGTTTGTCGACCCAAAAGCGACCGTAACTCGGTGCTTGTGGGTTCCATGCGGTTTGGTTTTGCTGAAACACGTTTCCGTTTTGTCCAATGCGGCGGTTCAAGTTTGGTCCTCTCCGCCGTATTCCTGTCGCGGGAACTTTACCATGCACTGACACGTCTTCGTTCTCTTTTCTCTAGTTCGAAATAAGGTGCATGGCTTTCCCCCTTTCTTTTCACTTATGGATTGCTACTGCCGCGGACTACCTATAAATTTTTCCCTTCAGTTCAAAATTGGGGCTGGCTGGTTGACCAGCCCCATGCACACTTTTTAGGAGCACGGCTGTTGCACACCATGGAGCAGGTTTCCGCTATCGCCTCACAAATCGAACCCCGGCAGCAATAGCGACCGTAGCCTGTCACGGTTGATCCATCCGGGAATCTTATTTACCAAAATCGATCTGCCAAGGCCGCGACGAGCAGCGGAGACAAGTTGCTCGCCTCCGAGATTTCGCCCACGTCTGAATGTCCATCGACCAGCATCCGCCAACAGGTCGCGAGTTGATCCGCTGCTATATCGGCATTGTGGTAGAAGCCGAAGTCTGGTGGTGCGGTGACTTCGCGTGTGAGTAGTACTCTTTCCATAGTTTGGGTCTTCTCCTAAGTCTGAATTTGGTCGCATGATTTCCTTTCTGGCAGCTTGCGGGCGAATGGGCTTTGGAATCGTGGACACGATTTGATGGTGCTCTTGCTCCCATGGTGCCGCCGCTGCTCACCACACCGGCTGCACAAATCAAATCGACTTCGATCTGGGATACCAGGACCGCGTGTGCCTTGCCCGATTCGTTGGGCGAGATCCTCGAAAGTGCGAGCCCGATATGTGAACGGGGTCCGGCTTGCTCGGGGTTCGGGCCGGCAGCGCTCGTCAAAGAAGAATTTTGTAGGATCGTAGGCGGTCACAATGGGACGACCTCGTTCGAGAGCGCGAGTGTCAGTTGCTCCGTCGGCATCTCCGGCCGCTTCTTTCTCGGGGCTCTCGGTTTCACATATGGACTTAGAAATTTTGAGCAGCCACAGTTCTTGTACGTACAGGCCGCAGACTGACACCGGGGTATCTCCAGAGGGTTTGCTGGATCATGATGGCGGCACTTTATCGGCACCATGCCCCGGCTGAACGCTTCGGGACAAGAAATCAGCCGGGGCCGGTCGGGATGATAAGGGTTCGGCATCATCCACAATAGACCAACCTTGCCGCCCTTTCGGTGCTTGCGGCAATGGGCTATCTTAGAATGATGACAGCCCGGTACGGCACACGCGGTATCGTCAGTAGCTTTCTGTGCGGTCACTGGTTCTGCTCCTCCTTCACGTAATACCGCCGGTCACGGTAGATGCCGGCTTTTTCTTTCATGCTCCTGTAGCCCAGGTGCCGGAGGAGACGTGCCACTCTTTTTTTAGAGCCATCATCTTGCTTGCTAAATTCCATTCCGATGCAATGCGTCAGTATGTCGGGGACGCTGACCTTCCCGTAGACGCTGCCATTCCATGGCAAAGACTCGGAACTGAATCCAGGCCCGCCGCGCTGGGTGGGCTGCTCGATCCAGTCCGTAATCTTGTCGTCCCATACGTCCGCTGAGTACGCCTCCTCCTGCGCTGTCCGGGCAAGACGTTCCAGTTCTTCTGTTTCCAGCCACCAGCATTCTTCGCTCTTGTAGCGGTGAACGGCCTCCGCCCAAAGCTGATCCCGATCTGCCTCTATCGCGGGCACATCGACACGGTTGACGCGCACAGGCCAGAACCTTCTATTTTCGCTATCGAGCAACGGGGTGTCAGAATTCGTCGTACCCGCGAACACACATTGCCGTGGCACGTCGACGGCATGCCGTCCGTAACTGGGGCGGTAATGGTCGACGCGTCCGGATAGAAACGATTTCACGGTTTCGACTTCGGCGCGGCGCAGGGACTCCAACTCACTAAGTTCGAGGACCCACACCCCGTTAAGTTCTTGCAGTGCGTCCTTGCTCGACATCACACTCAGACGATCTGCGAACCATTCCTCACGCGGAACCAGAGCACGGAGACCGGACGACTTCCCCATCCCCTGCATCCCAACAAGCAGGAGCATGTAGTCGCTCTGGACGCCCGGGCGAAACGCGCGGGCACAAGCGCCGATTAGCCAGCGACGAGACACAGCGCGAACGAAGGCGGTGTCTTTGGCACCATAATGTTCTATGAGCCAAGTGTCAGCGCGGTTGATGCCATCCCAGGTCAAACCTTCTAAGTAGTCGACAACGGGGTGAAATCGGTTCTCCTTCTGCCGTGCCACCGCCGCCGCGGCGGCGGTGGTGGCGGCGAGGCTGTGAATCAGCACGCCTTGACGCTGCAGCCAGCAGAGTGTGTGCACGTCCATCGCGTCCGACCATAAGAGCGGATAGGGACTGACCTGTACGGGGAAGCCCGGACCAGGGCGGCGGATGACGGTGCGCTGAGCGAATTCGTCATAGCCGATCACGTCCTTCCATTCGGGCGACGTGCCCAGCAGCGTGACGACGTTCGCCACGCAGGGACGGATACTCCCATCCTCGGTGCGCAATAAAGGAATGCTCGATGATGATGATGACGACGACACCGGGGGCGACATTGGCGAGATGCTGGCGGACACAGACTTGAGGGCTGTGTCAATTGTCCGCGTTCGATAATCTGGGCGCTCCTCCCACTTCTGCCGATACAGACCGGACAAGCGGAAAGCGGAGTCGATATCTTCGGCACCCAGTCCCAAGCGAGCGAGGAGACTACATAGTCCGAGATCCGCTTCGGACGGGCTCGGGTAGCCCTCGATACTGCCGTTCATGAACGCCTGGAGTTTCGGGTGCCGGGCGGAGTCGAATAGGCCCGCCGCCATCAAACGATGCAACCAGCCAATGTCCACCGATTCCACGGTGGTGGGTGTGCCATCAATGCGTGCCCCCGTCATCGTGAAGTATCGACCGTCCGAATACATCTCCACGCTGCCACGACGCTTGCGTGCTCCTGTAGGGAGCGTGCCTTGGCCTATCAAGTGAATGCCTGAACCGGAGGGACTGATTTCGGCGTAGGTGGATATGCGTCGTACGATCCTGTCCGCCCAGGCCACAATCTTGCCGGTTTTGGTATCGACCACTTTGTCCAGGTCAATCGCGACCAGGTTATTGCTCGCCGTGAACACGAAGCCGAGACCGTGACCATTCATGTTGGCCGTGGCATCCTCAAAGGTCGCCCAGGTCGCCGAATCGGTAGTGCTGGCGCGACGGGTGCCACCGGGGCATAGTGGGATCTTCGTGATTTCACCCTTCCCATTTGGCGCTGCCGTCCAGTTGACCCACTGCGGCAACAGCCGCAGTGGGGCGGGAATTGCGCTGAGTTTAACGCAAGGAGGCGTCGTCACGGAGCCGCTCCTTACATTGGTGTAGGCTGTCGGAGGGGCGACCATCGGGGAGCAATTCGATCAGCTTGCGCCCGATTACGGCTCCACGAGTATCACAAAATAGGCAACGGGTGTAGACGTGCTCTTGCGTGGACTCTTGCCGAGCCCCGCGCTTTATGGCATTATCGTTTTGTCTTTGTTTCACAGTATTCTCCGTGCGGCCCGGCACTCATCGCCAGATATGTCACCGGGCCGCCGGTTTCTGCCGTTACAGCTCGGCCCCATGCAAGCAAGCAGGACCGAACGTCTTCAGGCGCGATCACCTGCGCCAATCTCTTCACGGTTTGCCATCAACTGCTCCAGGCGGGTCGCCAATGCTCTCGCCAGTACCTTCTCGATGGCGGTCAGTTCTGCAGGCGTGGGCTGGACATGTCCACATTCAATCAAGCTGATCCGTGATCGCTCGATCTGGGCTCCGGCCGCTACATCCCACTGCGTAACGCCGGCACTTTCCCTGTACGCCTGTATCTTGTTCGGTTTAATCATGTTCTCTGTCCCTAGTGCGCAACGGCACCGTTGTGTAAACTCGACTATAAGGATAACGTTTTTATGGCTATTGTCGATTCAAAACATGATGACGATGTACGCGACCATGACGTGACAAAAGAGCACCATGACGCGGCCATGACGGGGCGTCCCGCCATCCTGTTCCCAGCGACGGGCAAGGATAATGACGGTTTGATTTTTCAAATGGGGAAAGACGGACCACGGGTCATTGAGGCTGCCGACTGGGCGCAGATGCCGGCGTATGCGGAATGGGGCTTCGATCCCCCACAAACCGTGCTGGAGTTCACCGTGGCCTATATGCGGCGCGGTACGCCTGAACACAAGGTGATGGAGGTGGGGGTCGGCAAAGCGGACCGGGAGACGCTCTACAACGGACTACGCCGGCTTCAGCGAGTGCACGGGGATATGCTGGATACCAAGACGGCGCGTGAGGAGATGACGGCCGCCGCCAAGGTGCTACTCGACGATCCCCGCTTACGCGGAACCTTTCAAAGCGGGCCTCCGGCCAAAGTTGCGGAATGGTTCTATGGTGGTTTCTTCAATCGCGAACTACAGGGAGCACGGCTCGTACTCTGGCTGACGAAGCAGAACCAGTTCCTTCCCGCCATCCTCTGCCCCAGCATGAAGGCAGCCATGTACGCCCTCGCAGCTTTCGATGGCCTAGTAGCTTGCCGGAACTGCGGAGAAGTCTTTACAACCGAAGGTAGGCGTCCGGACAAATCCAAGAGCAGCGTATATTGCACGGCTGCCTGTGGGCTGCGCTATCGAGCAAAGACCTATCGGGTACGGAAGAAGACGGGCCTCGTGAAGCCCAGACCGCAGAGGAAGAAGAGTAAGAACAAGACGCCCAGGCGATCATAAACCAGTGGAAGAAGAGTGGGCCATCTATGGGCCATCGAATGGGTCACGTGTAAGTCGTTGATTCGCCTCATGGGCCATGTGGGCCACCATTCTATGAGGTATTTCCTTTTATAGGTAATGGTACCCATCGTGTACCATTACATACAGTGTATACGAATTAGCAAACACCCCTTTTCATGGCCCACCCCGGCCCATTCGTGTTAAAGCCTAGAAACAAAGGATGTTAACCAGAGCCACCCTACTGTGGCTAGGCAACGAAGTGAGTACAAGATCGTAGGTACGGTATTGTAAGCACCGAACGGTAAACACCAGCGCAGTAGTCTCTATTGACCGAAGGCACAAAGGTGTATTGCGGCAGTCGGCTGATTATAGTACATACACAATTGTATGGCTACTTTCCAACGTGAACTCGCTCCCTCGCCCTACTCGTGGTTATTGGCTCGGACCGCGAAGCCGACGCCCGAAATCTCTGAGCAGTTCTGTCCCGTGATCCGCGTGAGCGAAGCCGCTCGCCTGTTAGGGTGCGGGACGCCGCATCTCCGCCGTCTGATTGCGCTGGGCGTCATTCGCAGCACGCGCTATGGCAAGAAAGGCTACCACCGCATTCCTGTTTCTGAGATCACGCGCTTGGCCGGCCTGAAAAAGGAAAATCAAAAATGAATGACGGCTTTCTGCAATCACCCGATTGTCCCATCTGCAGTCACACTGCACGCGCGGCTGGAGCCGCCATGGTCAAGTGTGGAGCATCATTTGAGGAAGTCGCGATCGCTCTCCAGGTAACCGTGGATGACGTGCAAACCCACTTTGAATTGCACGCACCGATTCCACCGATGAACGCCGATCCGCGATCCGCCAGTGACAGCGAGCTAGAGCAGCTTCTCCATGACAGTACAGAACTGTACTTACAGAGCGTACTGCAAAATAACCTTACAGCGGCTAGCGCCAGCCTTGGGGTTAGGCTTCGTACGCTCACGGAAAAGGCGAACCGTGCGGTAGACCGCGAGAAACATGGCCTGAATCTGCTGGAAGGCGTTGAGCCCACCGTGAAATCGATGCAATTTTGGCCAGGTCCCTTGCAATCCTTCTGGCGCTTGTGGGCAGACGACCTGTTGCGGGAGACGGAGAAAGCCAAGCGTCTGGGAGAACTGGAGGAAGTTGAATCGTGAGCTTCTCAACTTTGACCATGGCGCTTTTACCGAACGCAGTCAGTAACTCGACCACGTTGACCTTGGCTTCCAGCAACTACCCGGACGCCGCAAGTTTTGTGCAGAACATCGGGAGCTGGGTCGTCGACGACTTCGGAACATTCTATCCGCGCTCTAGCATTTTAAGCATCACGATTTCATAGGAGGTTTCATGGACTTTGAACAATTGCAGGTACAGTCACTGGAAGCGGATGAGATGGTCGCATCGGCATCCGCCAATCTTCGGAGACTCGAACATGAACTAGAACGTCTTGGGGATTGCCTCGAACCCGGAGACTATGCTGCCCGCAGAGGCGCGATCGAGCAAGCCGAGTTGCGTGTGGCCCATGCGACCGCGAAGGCGCAGGCGCTGCGCGACCAGGTGGACAAAGTGCGTGAGGTCGAGGCCGCGAAGCTGGCCCGCGAGACGGCGCAGCGGTTGTACGATACGCGGCTCTCTGAACTCCGTCAGGCCGAAGCCGAGATCCTCAGCAAACGCGAAGCGATGCTCCAGGCCCAGCGACTGATCCCCATGTTGGAACAGAAGAGGGGTGTGTTGCTGTTCGAAATAGACCAGGCGCGTACCCGATTGGCCCAATTACCCCAGGAGGTAGTGGCATGAATTTTGATCTTAGCGAACTAATAGGTTCAGTACCGAAACCAGATCCAGAGATTCCAGATCTAGATGAACTTACGAAGAATGCGAAGTTTTCCGCTGGAGCAGATGCTCGATTCAAGGCTATGGCCAATCGTGAGATGCTGAAGGGCATCATGGGTCCAGATTTCGATACCGTGAAGGCTCATCCGAGCGATGTGACGAGCGGGGTGTATGACATTCCAAGCGCCGTGATCGATGCCTTGGATAACCGCAGATACGAAGACGATTCGCAAGCTAAGTGCCCATGCAATTGCAAATTATGCTTGGAGAATAAGTGCGGCTCCTGCTCAGCCGCCGAGAAGTGCGCGAATTGCGTAGCTGCACGTTACGCATCGGCTCCAGCAAAAGCCCGCAAGATCACGCGGAAGGCTGGTGGCGAACTGCACGAGATCCCCGGTTATACCAAGTGGGATTTAGTTGGAAGATTTCAGTAGGACAGTTTCCGCTGACCGGCGGAACCGGGGAAATTGGGGACGGCAACCAGCAACCGTGCTGGAAGATCCTCTGGCACCCCGGTAAAAGTTGCCCGGAATCCCTTCATGCACTCGCCGCGACGAGCGCTAAGCGAGTTGGATTCCACCAATGGGCTCATGCTACGCTCGCTTAGCGGACACCTCCCCAGGTTCGCGATTACCCTGGTCGTGGAAAAATCGCTTCAGTTCACCATAGTTGCAGTCGCCGCCGCCCGAGCGCGGCGCCATTCGGTCTGCCGGGACACGGCGCCCATTTTCACTGGCCGGCCCAGTCGCACACCTTTCGCTTTGAGTCGCGCGAGTCCAGCGCGGGTACGGTTGCCAATATCAATCCTCTGTTGCTTGGCGAGCGCTGCGAGAACGGACAGCACGATCGTGTTCGCCAGTTCTGAGTTGGAGTTCAAGAACGGCTGGGTATAACTGTGCCAGCGCACGCCCCAGGCGGTGAGCTGCTCGAGATAGCCGATCGTTTTGACGACGCCTTCTCTGCTCATCCGGTCGAGCGCGAAGAATAACAGCGTGTCAAATCGTCGCTGGCTTGCCGCCAACATACAGGCCTCGAAACGTGGACGGGCCTTCTTACCTGAACCGCTGGCGATGTCGATAAACTCCTCGACAATGACCCAACCTTGTTGTCGGGCGAATTCGCGCAGCGCTTCGAGCTGGGAGTCGGTGTCTTGATGCTCCGTGGATACTCGGCAGAGGATGCCACAGCGGATTGTCGGTTGTAACATAAAGGTCGTCCTTTCTGGGTTACTAACACCTTTGCTTTTATAAGTCGTTTGGCGTGAAACTCGTGTTACAAAAGCGGGTCGTTTTTGTTACTGCATTTTGACAGTACGGGCTTGAAAAACAAAGGGTACCCCGATAGAACCGCGAGGATTCAGTTGACGCGATCGTTTCGACCTTTAACCACGCGTCAAGCCTCGCAGGCACGCGTTCTCCTGCCCACAGCGGACGCTACGGAGCCCGGAAAGCCACTGCAGGTCCTTCAATCCGTAGAATCCGATCCGGTCGTCTCCTGACGGTAGTCGCGACTACTCTTGGGATATCGCAGTCGCCTACACCATTAGAGCACGGTAACAGCGATAAGTTGCAGGAACAGTTGTGAATAAATGGAAAATTGTTTGCTTGTACGTTGCTCTTGTAATAGGCTATTAATAGAAAAGTTGTCAATCGATCGCCTTGCTACCTCCGAGTTATACGAGTATAAAACTGAGGTATTGGAAGTATTACAATCTGTAACCTGGCTACTAACTTGCCAAACCTCCGGCGTCGATGTCGATTTGTTGGATCCATCGCCCGTCCAGCCACTCATAGAAACCATCGGGCATCTTCGCGACGGTCGGTATGTTTTCAATCTGTGCGCATTCCGTGCAGAGCATCTTCAGAGAATCTTCGACCTTCATCGTGTTTGCTTCAATGTCGTCGGCGCAGGCGAGGCAAACTGCCGCCTCTACTTTTCCGGATACTACCCAAATAATATCCGGACGCCTCCCTCGAACGTGATCGCAAACCATAATCAAACTGTGTCTGTGTTCCATATGTGGGTTCCTCCAACAAATGAATGCCGCCGGACTTCCCGCCGGCGGCATCGGGTTTAGGACTTAGGGTTTAACGGGAAAGTTTCTCGCGGCTCTCCGAGAGTGATTCGGTCACTTCCTCCTGCGTGTTCAATTTCAACGTCAAGCGGAAACAAGCTTGCCGTCATCTGGCGCAAAACTCGCTCTTGAATCCCACCTTGATCTATTCGCATCATCAGGTACACCAAGCCGCCGATTTGTATGGTTGCCTTGACCGGCTGCTTATAAGTACCCTCCGCGATACTGTTCATCAGAAGGGCATGAACTTGGTAAAAACAAGCGGCACCCAACGCGTTGGCAAGCTCGCGTTCAGCCTCGAACCTTAAATCTAGTTTCCCCTTTTCCGTGAACCACGAAAAGCCCGATTTCTTTGGCAGTTTCTTTTTCATTGGTACCTTTCTCCTCAGTGTGGAATACCCCCAGAAAACAGTGCCGCCGCGCGGCATCGGGAATAACACTTCTTTTCTAAGCGGCTCCCTTTCGAGCGTCGGTTTTCTTTTTCGGTAGTCGGAATGCTTCTTCCAGATCCTCCCTTATGGCCTTTCGGTCAATCTCTCGCATAGTGTTGCGGAGCCATTCCATTTGGCCGCGTACTTCGTCGATCGCCGCAGTTGGCGTGCCGTGCTTTTTCAGGATTTCGCAGCAATGTTCTATATGGGCTGTGTCATTGTCAGGTTCGGCCATTCTGTGAAGAAACTGGCAATGCGTTCGCAACATCTCTTCTGGCGTGGGCTTACTCTTCTTCCTCATGCAACACCTTCTTTCTTCAAACGTTCGAGCATCTGCTTCTGAAAACGCTCGCATTCCAGGTGCTCTCTGCGAACACGTCGATGCGCTTTCCGTCCCTCTTCGATAATGCGGGCTGCCCATTTGTTCTTAGGCTTGCCGTCAATGTCGATGAGGCCATTTTCCGCGCCGATGTTGAGCAGGACGGTCGACCACGGATGGAGAGCCGCGTTCTGCTCGTCGCCGAACTCCGCAATGAGGTCCTGGTTATCCATGTGTATGACGTCGCGCTTCCCATGTGTGGCTTCATAGTCGCGAAAGAACTTGGCGCGACCGCGCTCCGCTTTCCGAGCCGCTCGCTCCATCTTGCGACGCGCCAGTGGGAAGCGCTTGGGGACCACATCTTCGCGAAGGGGGCCAAGATGCGACGCTTCGGGGAACCCGATGGTGATCGGCGCTTTCTGTCGGAGCAGGCGCTCGATCTGCGTCCAGAATTTAGAGCCGTGTCCACCACCGGGGGAGGCGGCCTGGTGGCACATCTCATGCAGCAACGTATGCCGGATTCCTCGATCGCTGGTATGCGCATCGACGTCGATGCGGATCTCCCGTTGCCGTAGAACCCACTCTCCTATGGCGCCGTCTTCCACATTAGTGATGCGGATACGTGGTGTGGTGAGCCGGCCTTGCCAGAAGCGGCGATTGTAGCGGGCGTACAGACGTTCGAGCCGTCGTTCCGTCCAGACAGATTTCATTAGGTGCTCCTCCGAAGTTGGATTGAAAAGCCCATCTATCTATAGGGACAAAAAATGCCCCCTGGACCATTTGGCCCGAGACACGGCAGTCTCCTAAATTGTGTGGTGATGGTTGCCAGATACGTGCGGTTCCCGGTTGGGACCCCGACGCTTGTGAGCACTTCTACTTCATTGGATGCTACGTCCACAAAAAAGTAGCGGCTCGAAAGTACATGTCGCGCGTTTTAGCGCAGCGCCGCGATTACGATTACCCCAGGCTCGCCAGATCACGCCCAGCACGATCAATGCGACAATTTCGAGGACCATGTTCAATCCGTTCCCGCGGAAAAAAGTAGGGCCACACCCCGACTGCGGCAATGTGGCCCCATCCGATCTCTGCTTACTTGCTAGTCGAACTGGACTGCTTACGCTTCTTGAGTCCTTCGCGTACGCCCCATACTCCGAGAAACGCCACAACAATCGGGGTGTCGATATGTGAAGTGAAGCCGGGTATTCTTCGGCCGGCTATTTCCAGAAAAATCGCACCGAGAACTATAAAAGTGCTCAGTCCGACCATCCACTGCCAGTTCATCCAATTATTCCATTTCACGATACTCCCCCTTTCTAATAGCTGGTGGTGCAGGTGCCGATTCGGTTCAGTTCGCACCAGAGCGATCACCCCGAATGCAATTCCAAGCGGAGCGTTGTCCAACGCAAAGCTAAATCCACTCGCCGCCGCGAACCAAGTATCTTCTTGGCCCCACTGCCCGTCCAGTGAACAATTGTCGTTGGATTGTACGCGCAGAAACTGCGCTTCCGGGTCCAGCTTGGAGCTGGATCAGCTTGAGCATCTCGCGTGCCGGACTCACTGGATCACCGGGATATTGTTCAGATACCAAAATGCGCTTTGATGAGCGGACCGAATTTGTCCCACAAGGTCATGAGGTTGGTTGTGGCGGATACGGGAGTGAATCCGCGAGCAAGAATCACGGATACCCGTGGTATTCGTCACATTATCGTTTAAACTACAGCTCGGCTTCGTACCCGTCTCTTGCCCCTGCTTGGAGGAAGCCATCATGGAGTTATTTCTCATCATCGCATGGCTGGTGCTGTGCGGCGCGGCTGCTGTCTACGCGTCCAACAAAGGGCGCAGCGGCGCAGGAATCTTTTTTCTCTCCCTTTTTCTGAGTCCCCTAGTCGGTTTTCTTGTCGCCCTTGTGATGGAGCCGAACCAGCAGATGATAGCGGCGGCAAAGGGGATGAAAAAGTGCCCGGAGTGCGCCCAATTTGTGCAGCCTGACGCCAGGACCTGTCCGTTTTGCAAGACAAACCTCAGCACAGATCGCTTTTCACGGCCTGGCGAGTCCAGCCCAGATGCCCTTTCAAAAAAATGTCCGGACTGCGCTGAAACCATCAAAATGGAAGCACTCGTTTGTCGGTTCTGTGGGCACAAATTTCAGCCTGCGGAGGTTCAGGCTGCAATACAGCAGGCAAAGGCAAAGTTTGAGGGGAATAAGGAGGAATTCGTGCCCGCCTTCCTCGCAAACGCGGCGCCGGCACAGGAATCGTGGCTGGCGAGCCACGTCAATCTGCTCGCGATCGTCGTTCTGATCCTGGGCATCCTGGTCGCTATCGTGGTATTTCGATAACCCAGCTTCGATAATAGGCAGAAGAATTCGCGGAAATGCGAACGGTGCGGGCAGGAATTTCCGCGGGCAGTCTGAGCCTGACAGTCCATCTTTCTTGGCTGAGCCCGATTCAGGCCGACCCGCTGGTGGTGAACACGACTCCACACTTCGGGCAACGCACTTGAGTCGAACTGATTCGGCGCAGTTCTGCCGGGGGAATCTGGTATCCGCAGTGCGGGCAGGGCGTGGCTAGTGACGCTTTCACTTTATCCAGGTTGATCTTTTTCCGGGAGGGCATTCCGAGTCTAGTCCTCAGGCGCTGGTTCGATCTGGTTCTTGTGTCTCTCCCTCATCTGCTCTACCGTGTCGGACCATTGTGACGAGTGGTCAGGACAGGTCACGTTCAACTCGGACTCCATTATCCGTTGCCGTTCCAAGGCGGCATCAAAGTTCTCTAGGTTCTCCGTAATCATAGAGCCGCCCACCTGTCCGCACTTTGGACAAGTTACCCACCACGTGTCATCGATGCCCCGCCGGACCTTTATCACCTTCGAGTCCGTGCCGATCAGGGTAAATGCTCGGGCCGGGGTTATACCTGAGTCGTGCTGAGACTCGTAACGAAGCCGGACGTCGAATGCCGAGATGATCGCGATTCCGGCCCACAACTTCTCAGGCAGAGCTAGGGTTTCTCGCGATCCCGATCCCACTATCCGACGTTCGTTCCTGGTTATCTTCTCGTCGTATTTCATGCGTACCTGAAGCTCTGTAACCAAGAAGTCCGTCTTTCCTATATTGGCGACCCACAACTGCGGTCGTTCGTGATAAAGCTTAATACCGAAACGAAGCACGACGCGGTTTTGCTGATCCCATTGTGCTTGCTGCAAAGAAAGGCTCTTCTGGTTGATCCTGACGTACTCCCAGGTCACGCCAACGAGTATTGCGGCAGCGAAGAAGCTGAAGAGAGCACCAACTGTTTGTGCCTTTGCCGGGTCGCCCCGGTAGTGCCAGAAGAAACCAAGCGCGCAGATCACCAACGCCAGCACGCCAATCGTCGGTGCGTGCTTATTGAGAAATGCCCTCGCGCGGTTCATATGACCTCCGCGAGTGTACCTCAGTTCCGGGATAAAACGGGATACAGAATGCCCAGTATTTGGCGAGTTCCAGCCAGCTCGCAAGCGGTGCGCGTTCGTGGAGAAACCCAGATACTCAGACTACTTGTGATCTGCATTCGGCCTATCAGCATGAGGCCCAACAAGGGTCATGTCTCCCCGAAAGACATTTAACAGCTGGGGTAGATATGCCAGCCCATAGCTTTCCAGTAACTTTCGCAGGCGACCGGCTCCGCCGAACCACCACATTTTGAACTCGCGTCCCTCCCGTCCAACTCGCTTCTCGGTTACGATCACCGGGGACGTGCTGGTAAGGCGTATCGTCAAAGCGATCACCAAGAGAAGGGGGACTAAGAGAAGTAAAAGGAAGGCACTCGCGATTACATCAAACATTCGTTTGGCTATATCGCTCACCTTAGTTCGTTTGCGATCGGTTGCCGCCATTCTGTGTGCAGCAAATAGAAAACCAGCCGCCGTAATCAGTTTTCCAACTTCTCCCGGTACTTCGTTGATGTGGCTCGCCCACTCCTCCTCGTACCGTGCCCGCTGTCGTTCGGGCAACCGCGAAATCGCGTATCGGATGAGATGTTGAGCTATCCAAGGACTCCACGCCCTAAATTCATCAGCCAGAAGCTTGGACACAAGGGCGCTGATCAGAGCCATGCGAACTCCTTCAGGGGCACCACCAGCTCGCGAAATGCCGACTTTGCTTTCCTGAATCCAACCCCCGTCATCCAATAGAGGCGACGTCTTGGTCTTCCGAGTTCGCGTGGGTCGCCGTCCTCCCAGTTGCTCTCAAGCCACCCAGCCAGTTCAAGGCGGAGAAGGATCGGGTACAAGGTTCCCGATGCAAGGTCCGTCACGCGAGCGATGTCGGCTCCGGAGATCCCGCCCTTCGTAGGCGACATCAGTACGGTCAAGACTCTAAGTGTCTGAGAGGTGAGACGCGGTTCGCTGGTAGCCATAGTTGTAAGTCTACATAGGGGTCGAAAAAAGTCAAGAGAGATTTGTTCCCCGCAACGAACAAACATTTTCATTTGTCATTTGTAGGTTTTGCCGTACCAAAGAAGTCGTGAGGCAACTCCCGGCGAGCCTGCCTGAATTGGACCGTTTTGGACCGTGATCGGCTGCCAAAAATGCGGGCCGGTTGTAAGTCGTCGATGCTTTTCAACCCCTAACTCTTCTAAAACCCTGTCGAGCATGGGGGAGGTATGGTTTCAGTATGGGAATAAACGGACATTTGTCTTGGGGGTAATCCATATGGCGCTTACAATGCCGGAGATGCCTCACTCAAAGCCAACTGCGCCTCCACCTCCGCCGCCTACGCCAGGGAAGTGGAAAAATTGGTGGAAAGGGTTGAGCCTAGAAGGGAAAATAGGCTTGGCGACTTTGGTAGTTGCCATCCTCGCTTTCTTTGCTTCGTTCGTAGTCCCGGAAGTGAGATATATCCTCCATTTAGAGAAGCGGCCGGAAGAGCGTATGGCGCAGCCGACACCGGCGCAGCCGGCCCCGCATGAAGAGGAACCAAAGCCAAAAGCCGAACCACCACAAGAGGCAACACCTAAGGAGTCTGCTCCTGGAGCACCGGATATACGCTATGTGCCACTACCAAACGCGGCTCCGCTCAAAACCCCCGGAACCCTGGTAACGTCCGCGCCGAGAGAAGGCGGTGGGAAGCAAACCGTGTCGATCAATGGCGAGACAATTCCCGTGATGACTCAAGAGGATTTAGACAAGGTCCTATCACACAAGGTCTATCCTGCCTTTACGTACAGGCAGAATCCATCTTCGGGACGCATCGATCTGTTTGTGGCGATCGGTAAAGATGGGACGGTGCAAGATGTTCAGGTGGTTTCGGGAGATAAGGATGCCGCCGAGGAGGCAAAAAAAGCGGTGAAGCAGTGGCGGTTCAAACCATTTATCAAAGACGGTGAGCAGGTTGCCGTGCAAACAGTGATCCAGTTTGAGCCGAAGAATTCCGAAAAGCCATGATGTGTAGTTTATCTATTTCCAGAATGCACCATTCGGATCACTCGGGCCATTAAAGGGGTTGAGCGGGCCGAAATCTTCCGTACGACGCATCAAGGATGCCCGCATTTGCGTTCGCAGACCCGCAGAGCGCATCGCTGGGGTAGGAGTCGGCCTGAACCTCAACCGACCGGCTTAGGTCAGGTATGACCCAATAGCCCAAATGAAGAAAGGGACTTAAAACTTTTTTCTCGGCAAGTGACAGAGAATACGGCACTTGGGTTTACCCTATTTCCAGCAAACTGCATAAAGGTAATGGGCTTGAATTCTTGCTGGAGGAATCTTCTGTTGTCCCGCATGTTCATTGGATGGAAACGCACTCTTGCACCCCTGGAGGTGCACTGCTGTTTATGGCCCAATATGGCCCAAGGGAGAAGCCGAGCCCCACGCGGTCACACCATTCGCGCCGCCAGCTTATGTCTTGCTGCAAGCCGCCAGCGTACAGGTCGGTGATGGTTTTGCGAGCATGGCCAAGCCATAGGCCGGTTAAATCTTCCGGTGTACGCGCACGGCGTAGATTCTCCGCACGGAAACGCCGAAAGGCGTGAAAGCCTACTGCCTTTGTCCGGTGCAATATGGCCAGCACGTTTCGCGGATCGAGCAACTTCCCGCTTCGCGTGGTGAACAAGTAGCCGACCGGTGTGCTGGCGATGAATGCGCGCAGCATTGCGGCCAGCGGTTCGGCGAGATCAACCTCGCGAACCGCGGTTGAGGTTTTCGGGGCCTGTTCGTGGCCATGCCAAATGCTGCGCGTTACATGTAGTACGCGGCATGCACCCGAAAAGGAGCTAGCCTTTAGCGCCAGGGCTTCCCCGATGCGGATACCACTGCCAGCGAGCAACGCGAACAAAACTTTGTAGAGTGCATCGCTGTCGGCAAGCAGTTGGTTGATTTCCTCCTCGGTGAAGCTTGGCCGGTGCTGCTGTTCTTTGTGAACGATAGGCAACCCGATGAAATCGTGGTTCCAGTGACGTGGGTAAATCTGTTCTCCCTCTTTGGTGACCGCCGATGCCACCACCATTTTGGGAATTTGCGTGTAGTTGCAGATTGTTTTCGGTCCTAATCCGCCAACCGCCATCGCGTCAACCAATGCTTTCAGCGCCCCGTTGCCTACATCCGACAACAGCCGGTCGCCCAAGCATGGCAGAATCCACTTGTCGAGCGCGTGTTGCCAAATGGAAATCGTAGCGGGTTTAACCGGACGGCGACGGCGCGTAGGCAATGACGCTATCCACGTCTCGGCCTGGTCGCGAAACGCCGTGCCCGGTGTGATGGCTCCAATGAGGGTTTCTTTGGAATTGATACCCTCGGTTTCGATGTATTCCCGGAGTTTGTGCTTGGCGCTGCTACGCGTTCGACAGACGCCAAGGGTAATGGTCCGGCGTTTGCGGCCTTCTGGAGAATCGATCCAGAAACGGCCGTAAGCCGGTGCTTGTGGGTTCCACGTTGGTTGATTTTGCTGAAACACGTTGCCGTTTTGTCCTGTGCGGCGGTTCAAAGAGGGTCCTCTTTTCCGCCGTACCTCTGTCGCGGGCAATGTACCATGAACTGACACGCTTAGTTCTCTTTTCTCTAGTGCGGGGTAAGGTTCATGGCATCTCCTTTCTCTGAATTTGGATCGTCAGCCCTATAAGTTCAAAATTGGGGCTGGCCTGGTTTGACCAGCCCCAACTGCGGCGCTTTCGATGGCAAGGCCGCCGAACGCCTTGGAAATCCATGTCGGCTTCGCCTAGAACAATCGCCCCGCACGAAACCGACTGCGCCATCAGGCAAGAGGAGTTGCGGGGACAGCTTGGTTACTAAAATCGAATTGTGCTTGCTCTTTCGTTTTCGTCGCTCGTTTCTTCCGCGGTGATTTCGGTGCCGCGGGCTTTTTCACCCGCGGCTTGAGGAAAGGCGACCGAAACGAAACACAATCGCATGATCGTGTGGAACAGGCCGCGGAGTTGCAGCAAGGGAAATCCTCACCGGCCTGGTAATGTTTACATCGAACTGGCCGCAATCCGCTGTTCCTACGCGGAAGGCCGCCAGTGCGCTCCCAAACGATCTGACGGTTGTTAGGCAAGCCGTATTCCAACACCCAAAGAGTCGAACGGTTTTTCGCTGCGCGGCGAATGTAGCAGTGCATCCAACGAGCGCAGCCGCATCGGGCGCATTTTTCTTCGGGCGCTATTTGTGGCGCTCGGTCGATTTCGTCATGCGTTTGCACCGTGCGGACAACCACTTCGCGCAGGCTTCTCGGTTTGTATTCGAAAGTCGGCATCAGTCAGTCCAAAAGGCATCGGTCAGTGCGTCAACGAAATCAGGCTGCAACTTCGTCGCTCCCACGATTTCCTCTGTCGTGTGATCCAGTCCGATCAAGCGCAAACTTTGAACGACCTGCGTAGCCTGGTGGTCAAGATCGCCGAATAGCCCGGTGTCGTTGTGGACCGGTCGAGTCAAGAGCGTGCGCTTGACCGGAGGTTTGGCGGTTACTTTTCGTGGCAGTGGTGCTCGGTTCATTCTGTTTTTTCTCCTGTTTCAGTAACTTGCTTTGTCGGCCTTCAATTCCAAACCCTTCCACCAGCGCGTGCGCCCGTCATGGTGCTGGACGTAGCCGCGTTTCTTCAGTTCCCTGCCCAACCAATTTTTCTTGGGGATGTAAGTTTCGCCTTCCGCTTCCGCCCACGCCGTGAAACTGCGGTAAAGCTCAGAAGCTGTTTCGCGTCGGTTGGGAGCCACCAGGGTGCAATCTTCGAACCAGCGTGCGAAGCGATCCTCTTCCTGCAAGTATTCTTCCGTGGCAACGCGCACCACTGCCGGGGGATTCAACCCTTGGAGCAAGAATTCTTCCCGACCAGCCAGCGCCCAGGCGAGAATTCCTGAACGTTCCCGAGGCAACTTCACGTCTCGCAGTTCGCGATCGATATCGCCTTCTGAGAAAGTCGCGGAGAACGGAATCAGGTGGAAGCGCCGACGCATCGCAGGATCGACGCTGCGAAGCTGGGGCTTGTAATTGCCCGTCAGCAGAAGTTTGAAAGTAGGTTCGAAGTCGAAAAAATCCTGGCGCATGAGCGCCCGCCGAACACAAACTCCCGCCGATACTACTTTGGTGAATCGATTTGCTGTGCTTCGCTGTTACCGTGGTACATTAGTACCAAGGTACCACACATGCATTTGAAGGAAGACAATCAGGCGAAGCCGCGCAGCCCGTACGAGTGGATGGCCCATGAAGTGCCACTCGTGCCGGAGTTGTCGCCACTACTCGACACACAAGCCGCGGCGAAAACGCTGCGCGTTTGCCCAACCACGATACGGCGAATGATTCGCCGCGGGACGATTCGCGCCAGTCGATTGGCAGGCGCGAGAGGTAGATACCGCGTGCCTCGCAGTGAAGTTGAACGTGTGTCTGCGCTTCAGGAGAAAAAGTCATGACCGACGAAAAGCCGCTACCGGCAGGCGATCTCGACATACCGTTAGATGCGAGCGAAGACCAACTAGAAAAGTTAATTCACGATGCCGACGAAACATATTGGGCCAGCGCATCGACCGGAAATTTTCCTTCGGCCAGCGCTGCGTTGAACGTGAAATTGAGAGCGATCAACGCAAAGAATGCCCGCGCCGAAGCCAAATCAGGAAGTCGAGATGATTTACTTAGTGCCGATCCAAACGATTGTTCAACCTGGTCCGCGGAACTGGCGCATTGGGTAAGGCTTTACACGGATGGAATTTTGAGCCGAGTACGTTTAGCGAAAGGGGAATCATGACCGATACAGCAATTTTTGATTTGGAAGAAAAGCGCAGAGTCGCGATTCGCGTACAGCATTTACGTGAAACTGAGCTTTCGATGTCCGGTGCAAACCTCACACCCGCCGAATATTCGATTGCGAAAGCCGCGGTCGAACAAGCCGAGCAACTTGTGGCGAGACTCACCGCGGAATTGCAAACCGTGGAAGCCGCACGGGATGCAGCCCGACGCCAAGCTGAAATTCAGATGGAGAAAGAGCGAGCACTCACGAATGTTCATGTCGTGATGAACCGGTTACAAATGGTCCACGCTGAATTGGAATCGCGGCACAAAGCGGCTCACGAGACGCAAAACGCCATTACGGTATTGACCGTGGAGCACAGCGCATTGTTAGCGGCTTTGAGCGCAGCCAAAGATCGGGCCATAGCCCTAGGAGCGACGTAAACATGAGCAACTTTCTTGATGAATTCATTGGGCCGATTCCCGAACCGGAAGTCGCCGCTATTCCTCTGCCAGTTATCGAGGGGTCACAATCCGCTCGCTACGTGCCCTCCGTCGTGGCTGATGCTGCCTTCAAGCGCCTGATGGATCGGGAGATGATGAAAACCGTCATGGGCGAAGATTTCTTTGATACTGTGAAAGCCTTCCCATCGGATCAAAGCAGCGGCTGCTACGATCTTCCGGCAGAACTCCTCTCGCTTTTGGACAACACCGCTTTACCAGACAGCGAAGATGACAGCGACGAAGACGCAGACGTATGCCAGTGCAAATGCATTGGATGCGCTTCCGGTTCGTGCTCAGCTTGTTCCGGGCCATCAAAATGCCGGTTCTTTGCGGCTGCACGATACGGAGTCGCCAGCAAGCGCCAGCAGTCAGCCGCGGTGGTCGATTTTTTGTTGGCAAAGCATTATTCCCGACACGCATTGACCGACAGATTTTGTGGACAAAGTTTCTCTTCTGGCGGAAGAGAATAACAACCGGAGTAATCCCGCGGGTTGAGTGAATCGACATTCCCTGCACAGAGTGTCGCGAGCGACCTAACCGCGGCTCCGGTTTTTAAGTTTGTAACGCGTTGCCCGAGTTCCGTGCTTTAACCTCGCCCGAGCGAGCGCCCGACGGTGCGATCTCCCCTCCATGATTATATGGAATTAACCGCCACATCATTTCCGCTCTCCTCTCTCCATTTCCAATTTCAACGCAAAGTACAGCTTCATCGCGAACATAATCAGTGAAGCTGACCACAACCAACTCAGCACTATCCAGACTAACCACATGACTATCATTTCTTATCTCCTTTCGGTTTGAAGTAACTCAACCAGGGCCTCCTAGTCGCCCGTCAGGCGGCATCCTCAGGAGGTTGGCGGCTTACCTCCCTCGGGGGAAAGTCGCATGGCGATCGGTTACGGTGATGCGCCGATCCCCACTTGTTTCAGAACATATCAGCCAACGCCTTCCGTACGGATCGCTCCGCTTGCCGCGGCGTGGCCTTCATATAGAACAGGCTCGAATTTAGCGACCGATGGCCTAGGGTCTGCTGGATCATCGTTACCGGCTGGCCATCATTCGCTAATAAGCTGCCCATGCTTGTCTTCAACGTGTGAGGATGCGCCCGCCCGTCTGTGATCCCAGCTTTCTTCGCAATGTCCCGGAATCTGCGCCACCATTGCACAGTGGTCATCCGGTTCTTTCCTTTGCGACTGAGGAACAGAAACTCCGAATCGCTTTCCGGGCGCACTTTGAAGTAAGCCCGAAGTGCCTTCTTTTCATCCATCTCCGGGCGACCGTCAACCTTTTCCAGGTGGTGATGACTGGTGAGCGAATTCTTCTTTCGCCGGATGACAATCTCGCCCGTCTTCATGTCCACGTCGGTCAGCTTCAAACCGACGATCTCGCTGGCCCGCATCCCATGACGCCACGACAGCAGCGTCATGGCCCAATCTCTTGCGCTGGTCGCCCGCGCCTGTTTGAGTACAGTGACCAGCTCCTTCTCCGATAGTGGCATCGTGTTCCGAGTAGCGGTCATCTAGTCCCTCCAATTCGCTCGAATGTAATACTACGGAGCGTTGTTTACTACTTCGCCAACCGGCTCTCTAAAGGGTTTAGGTACGTCCAACCGGCCGCCAATGTAATATAACGTCTAAACTACTACATTCAGAATGCAGTGCAAGAGAATTAAGCAGGTTCAACGGATTGCCGCGGACACCGGCAGCACTCCGCGTACCAAAGTCGCCATCGAAAAGTGAGAAAATCCGCGTGAACATTGCCGATTTCGATTGACAGGCGCGAGCACCCGTGTATTACCCATTAACCAAATCTATTAGCGTCCGCGAGTCGCGCAGCCTATCTTCTAGGCGAGTGAAATTTTCAGATTCAGCGTGGTACTTTGCAGCACAAAAAGAACCGGCTCCCTTGGGAGAGAGCCGGTCAGACAGTTATTTTCGGGGCTGTTCAAAGAGCACTCCCCGCCCATCGATCACACCACTGAGGGGTAGATACTGAGGATCATTCCCAAACAGCATGAACATGAGCGGGAGAGCAAGATCGATGGCCAGCGTTGTTTGGGGTAGCATCTGGTCAAGCAAGACCTGCTCAAAAGGGTCATCAGTAAACGGGTTGAACCGTGACAGGAAAACGTCGCCAGTCCTCCACGCCACCACAGTCAGAGTGACAGAGGGAGTGACAGAGGGAACCATCTTTAGGTTTTTCGCGTGAGACCGAATCTTCGAGATCACCTCATCTGTAAGAACGGTTTTCCATTTTGCTTTTAGCTCGTCTAGAGTCATGCGGCCAACTCCGCCACTAGTGGGGGAGCCTGCTTTTTCTTTTCCGTGATGGCAAGTTCCTTCATCCTCCACTGGTTGAGTTTAGCAATGAAGGCGTCTATCTCTTCCAGTAACTTCTCACTCTCGAATTTGGTCAGATAGGCGCTAGCTGTGGAGTACATCATGCTCCGATTCGTGACCGACAGGACTCGTGGCGCGCTCATAGGCCGCTTGGCACAATGCTTACGCCGGGGGCGCTTGTCCTTCGGCGGCTTCTTGTTCATCAAACGATGAGCAGTCATGCGACAAATCCCTAACCCTTCCAGATACTTCCCCCAATCTCCGTGTCCGTGTTTTGCGTGGAGCCGGTGGAGTCTCCTCAGGGTCGCGATGAATTCTTTGGCAAACTTCTTTTCCTTGGTACGGTACTGCTTCCATTGCTCCTTTGCCTCTTGTGCTGTGGCGTCCAGTTCAAAGTTGTTCGTAACACCTGTTACGAATGGCTTCTTGGCGGCTTTGGGTTTGCTCTCCATTTTAGGCCTGTCCGGCGTCAACTATTCTTTCCGTTCAACGACAATTAGATTTCCCGATGTTGTTTGAGAGATACGAGCAGCAGTCGGGGCTGTGGGAAAAGTGGGAATCCCGTGGGTTTTGCGGGATTT
>Ga0181532_10001347_pt1 | contig 23968 bp, 21 predicted proteins | sample PEATcosm2014_Bin_33_FD_119768 | JGI IMG/M metagenome (GOLD analysis project Ga0181532, IMG submission 119768) | Peatland microbial communities from MTU Mesocosm Facility, Houghton, MI, USA - PEATcosm2014_Bin11_30_metaG | ecosystem: Environmental > Terrestrial > Soil > Wetlands > Peat | place... | reverse complement strand
GCGATGAGCGCGCAGGAGCTTTCGTAGCCCTTGGGATGCGGACAAAACTTCGCCCCAAGGCCTTCCTGCGGATCGCCGCGCAGGGCGACGATGTGGCGAACCCCGGCTTCCCAATAGCCTTGCACGATCGCATCGATCTCGCTGCGCGCCGCGTCGACGCAGGTCAAATGCGCGGCAGGCTTGACGACGCCCTCCTTGGCGAGCCGCGCAACCGTCGCGTGGGTGCGCTCGCGGGTCGATCCCCCCGCGCCGTAGGTGACCGACATGAAGCTCGGCCCCAGCGGCGCGAGCCGGTTGATCGATTCCCACAGCATCGCCTCCATCGCCACCGTCTTCGGCGGAAAGAATTCGAAGGAAACCCGGATGTCGGAGGGAAGCGTGCGGCTGGCCCGCGGCAGTTCGCAGGTTGGATTTTCGCTCATGCGACTTCTCGCGCTGTCAAAGGAAGGGCGTCCGAGTTGATCCGGCGGTCGCGGCCAAGCCAGATGGTGACGGTGAGCTTGCCGCACTCGCCGGATTGCGGGGCGAGTTCGCGGCGCATGACGACATCGAGCCCGGCGGCGGCGAGGTAACCGGCGACCTCATCGGTCGAAAAACCGAGGCGCCGATGCGCATGCGCGACGCGCAGGCTCTCCTCCTCGTGGGGGGCGAAATCGACAATGAGGAGGCGCCCGCCCGGCCGCAGCGCCCGCGTCGCCTCGCGAATGGCGCGCAACGGATCGTCGAGATAATGCAGAACCTGATGCATGACGACGAGATCGTAGAAATCGAGTTCCACCGGCAAGGCGTAGAGATCGCCCTGGCGCAGTTGGGCGTTGCGCAGGCCATTGCGCTCCAGCCGGGCTCTGGCGACGCTCAGCATTTGCGGCGACTGATCGACCCCGACCGCACGCGAGGCCCGCGGCGCCAATATTTCGAGCATGCGGCCGGCGCCGGTGCCAAGATCGAGCACGGCGTTCAGCGGCGCGGGACCGATCGCCTCCAAGATGGCAGCCTCGACGCGCTCCTCGGGCAGATGCATGGCGCGCACTTCATCCCAATTGGCCGCGTGCGTGGCGAAGTACCGCGCCGCCTGGTCCGCGCGCGCCTCGCGCACTTCGGCGAGCCGCGCGCGGTCGGCGACAAGATGCGCGTCGGCGGGCGCGAGCCGCGCGACGATGTCGCGAGCGAAGCCCGCCGCCGGGCCGCTCTGGCTGATCAGAAAAAACACCCAGGACCCCTCGCGATGCCGCTCGATCAGGCCGGCTTCGGTCAGCAGCCTCAGATGACGCGAGACGCGCGGCTGCGACTGGCCGAGAATTGTGACGAGTTCGCTGACCGTCAGTTCGGCCTCCGCCAGCAGAGCGAGAAGGCGCAGCCGCGTGGCTTCGCCGGCGGCGGTCAGGGCGGTGAGGACGACGTCGAAAGGCGCGTGCTGAGGATGAGGCATGGGAGCCATCTCTAATCACAACAATGCGGAAATGTATATGCAGATATCTTTATATGTAAAGATAAAAATGGGGCAAAATCCGCGCGGCGCCGGCGTGGCCGGAGCCGGCTTTTCGCCTTGGTTAGGCGCCATGAGAACGATAAGGTCCCGGCGCGTCTCGCCGGAGTCGCGTCGGTCTAATAAAGGATGCGTCAATGAAACTCTCTTTTTCCTCATTCATCGCAGGCGCTCTCATGCTGTCCATGCCGGCCGTCTGCGCTGCGCAGCAGCAGGCGCCCGCGGCGACGCCTTCAGCGACGGCCGCGAAGGCGCCGGCGATGTCCGACGACGCCAAGCAGGCCAAGTCGAAGGCATGCTCCGCCGAGGCGGACGCCAAGAAGCTTCACGGCAAGGAGCGCAAGGAATTCCGCTCGAAATGCAAGCGCGGCGGCTGAACCGGCGCGCGAGACGTGAGTTCGTCGGATGTTAGCCCCGGTCGGAACAACGCATGATTGTCATCCGCTCGATCGCCTTCAATATTCTGTTTTACGTCAACATGACGGTCCTTGCGATTTTGGGGCTGCCGACGCTCTTGATGAAGCGGGCGGCGGTACAGGAACTCGCGCGCATCTGGTCGCGCAACTCGCTTTGGCTCCTCGACAAGATTTGCGGCGCGAAAGTCGAGTTCCGCGGCCGCGAGCATCTTCCCGAAGGCGCGTGCATCATCGCCGCGAAGCATCAATCGGCGCTGGAGACCTTCGCCCTCACCACGCAAATGGACGACTTCACGTTTGTGCTGAAGCGCGAATTGCTGAAGGTCCCGATGTTCGGATGGTATCTTAGAGCCGCCGAACAGATCGCCGTCGACCGCGCCCGGCGCGGCCAGGCGCTCGCCGACCTGACGCGACAGGTTGCGGATGCGCTCGCCGAGGGGCGGCAGGTTTTCATTTTCCCTGAAGGCACGCGGACAGCGGTTGGCGCCCCGCCCGCGTATAAATCCGGCGTCGCGCATCTATGCGCCGCGACCGGCGCGATCTGCGTGCCCGTGGCGCTGAATTCCGGCCTGTTCTGGCCGCGCCGCGGCTTGCTGCGGCATCCAGGACGCATCGTCATCGAGTTTCTGGCGCCGATCGCGGCCGATCCCGACAAGCAACAGTTCATGCGCCTCCTCGAAAGCCGGATCGAGGCGGCGACGGTGCGCCTGATCGCCGAGGCTCTCGCCGCCGACCCCTCTCTCAAGTGTGCCTTGGAGCGCCAGCCGGACCCGGCGGCAGGCTGACGCTGCGACGGCGCGATCGCGGGAAATCGCGATTGACGCAACGTTAATCTGTTCCTACTATGTTCGCGTCAATCCAGATCTTGGGTTTTGGGAAAAAACGGCATGGGCGACGTCGCTCTGTTGCGTCAGGATTTTGTTCGACCGCGCCGCAGCCGCGGGGCGCCGAAGCGCGCAAAGGCCGAGGCGGCGATGGCCGACCTCTTCGACGACGCCGTGGAGGCGTCGCCGCCGCCACGCGCCGCGCCCGCGGGCCCGCGCGACCGCGAGGCGCCGCTCGGTTGCCTCGCCGGCGCGGCTCTTGCTCCGCGTTTCCATAGCTGGCGCGGCGCCTCCGGGCGGCGCTACATCTGCTCCGTCTTCCCGGTGCGCGAGGACGCCGAGCTCGGCGGCCTCCCCGAATTCGACGACGCCATCGCCCTCGCCGTTTCGCGCGACGGTCGCGGCCGGCGGCGACGGGTCGCGGTGCTCGATCTTTCCTGGCGCGACGGGCGATTCGCAGGCGACATACGGGCCGCCGGCGAGGCGCTCGGCGCTGGCGCCTGCGAATGGCATATCCATCTTCTCGCGGAGGACGGCGAGGCGCGCCGCGCCGCGATCGCCGATATCGCCTCGTAGGAAACCGCGCGTTGCCCTAACCGAGGCGGCGGGCGAGCCATTCCAGGGTTTCGTCGTGAATGGCGAGGGCGGCGAGATGCGCCTGCGTATTGCGCACATAGTCCGGATTATCGCCCGACAGCCCCACCCCCTGACTCACCAGTCTGACGAGTTCGGCGCGATCGAGACGACCGGCATATTGGACGTGAGACCTGTCGGCGACGTAGGAGATGGCGCGAACGTATCCGCCATCCGCGAGCCGCGCGCGCAGGAAGACTTCGCGATAGACCGAGGTCACCTGTTCGCGTTCGCGCAGATAGGCGAGCGCGGCGCCGGCCTTCGCGGCCGCGACTCGGAAGGCGACGCCTTTGCAGGAGCCGCCGCGGTCGAGGCCAAGGACGAGGCCCGGCCGCTCGCTTGTGCCGCGATGAACGTGTGAATAGACGCAGAGCGCGCGATGATAACCGCGCACCTCGGCGCCCTGACGCGCGATGAATTCAAACCCCGGCCGCCACATCAGCGAACCATAGCCGAACACCCATAGATCCTCAGCGGCCGTCATCGCGCGATTTGCTCCTTCCGATTCGCTCTCGGCGATTTGCCCCTGGCGATTTACACTTGGCGATTTGCTCCCGGATGGCGCGCGCTATAAACGAAGACGCGTGACGAGAAAAGCGCGCGGCGCGGGTCCCGCATCGACACATCGCAGCGCTTGATCGTCCGAAGCGCGGCGGGCGAGACAAGCCGCCGCAGGACGCCAAGCCGAGGAGCCGGTCAAGATGCCGCGTTTGTCCGTCATCGCCATCGTCGTCGTCGCGCTCCTCGCCGCCGCCGTCGCCGGATGGTCTTTGCTGTGGAGCGCAGCGGCGCGCAAGACCGGCGCGGTTCTCGACGCCTGGATCGAAAATGAGTCGCAGCTCGGCCGCGATTGGACTTGCCCCGGGCGCCGCATCGGCGGCTATCCGCTCGACATCGAAGTCTCCTGCGCCGATTTGCAGTTTCACGGCGAAATCCTGGAGGAGAATTTTGCGGGATCGCTGAAAGGGTTCCGCGCCGTCGCCACCGTCCTGCAGCCGGATCGCGTCACGCTGCGGATGGAGCCGCCCTTCGCCGGCAAGACGCCGGATGGAGAAATCGATTTCCAGCTTGCCTGGAACAGTCTCAAAGTCACCATCGAGGGGCGCCCCAGCGCCCTCACGCGGCTTTCCATCGACGGCGACCAATTTACAGTGAAGGGATCGGCCGGCGCCCTCGGCGCGATCGATGCCGGGGCGCAGTCCTTGCGGGCGTCCGTCGCGCCGGCGCCTAGCGGCGCGGAGGCGGCGCTCGATTTCCAGATCGCGCTCGACGGCGCGGTGATTCCGGCGCTCGCCATTCCGCTCGGCCTTGACGCGCCTCTCGATGCGGCGCTCGGCGGCTCGATCCTCCGGGCCGACGTCTCCGGCGCCGGAACTCTCGCCGAGCGCATCGAGCACTGGCGCGTCGGCGGCGGCCGCCTCGATTTGAAGACCGCGCAGCTGACCAGCGGCGCGTCGAAAATCAGCGCCAGCGGCGCCCTCGATCTCGATGAGGGGCATCGCCCGCGCGGCAAGCTCGACGCGGCTTTCGAAGGCGTCAATCCGATCCTGCTCCGTCTCGGCGTCGACCCGCAGGTTCTCGCGGCGAGCTCGCTGCTGACGCGCTTTCTGCGCAATTCGCAAGACAAGGCCGGCGCCCCCGATACGACGCGCCTGCCTTTGCGCCTCACCGACGGCTGGGTGTGGATCGGACCGATCCGCACGCCTGTGCGATTGTCGCCGCTCTATTGAATTGTAAGGCGAGGCCCAAACGCGTCGATACGCCTTTGCGCTTTAATAAGCGCGGCTGCGCAGAACCTCGAAGCAGGTCCGCAGCAAGATATTGATATCAAGACCAATCGACCAATGGTTGACGTACCAGAGGTCCAATCTGACGCGATCGACCATCTGCTCAAGCCTGCCGGTTTCCCCGCGCAACCCATTGACCTGCGCCCAACCCGTCATGCCGGGCTTCACATGATGACGAAAGGCGTATTTGGCGATGAGAACCTTATATTCATTGTCATGGGCGAGCGCGTGCGGGCGCGGGCCGACCAGCGACATATCGCCCTTCAAAACGTTGAACAGCTGCGGCAATTCATCCATGCTCGAGCGGCGAAGGATCTGCCCGACCCGCGTCACGCGGCGGTCGTTCTTTCGCGCCTGCGCGATGACCGCGCCGTCCTCCTGGACGGTCATCGAACGAAACTTGTAAATGACGAATTGCTTGGAATTGAATCCGTTCCGCCGCTGCCTGAAGATCACCGGTCCCTTGCTGTCGAGTTTGATCGCGACGGCGATCAGCAGCAGAAGCGGCGACAGGAAAACGATCGCAAAGGACGCGCACACGAAATCCAGCGCGCGTTTGACGGCTCTTTCCATCGTGCTCAACGGCGCACGCTGGATTTCAAGGCAGAGAGTCGGCCCGCTGGTCGACAAGGCGCGCCGCCCGAGCACCGATCTGATCGTGTAATCGGGCAGGAGATGCGCCGGCAACGGCGACGCGCGGAGCCGTTCGCGCAGGGTCTCGAGAAGCTCCTTGCTGCTCCAGCGCAGCGCGACGACGAACTCATCGACGCCGCTTTCGCGCGCGGCATGGAGCGCACGGTTGATATCGACGAGAATGTCGTCCGAGATGGCGCCTTTCGTCGTCGCGAGGGAGACGCGCGCGACTTCGTTCATGCCGAAATAGCGAAACAGCATGGCCGTGCTCAATCTCATCAATTCGGAGGGCTCGCCAATCGTGATGACGCGGCGTCCGGGCAGGCTCCCCTTCGCCATCAGCGACCGCGAGGTCTTCTCGGCAAGCCATCGGGCGAGGAGCAGGAGCGATATCTGCAGCACAGCCGACGTAATTATGGAGCCATGTGACAAGCCGGCATTCCCTTTCAGGAAAATCAGAAATATCGCCGCGAATAAGACGACGATCGCCCAAGTGACGAAAATCCGTGACAAATAACGGGAGGGCGCAAGCAATACCGGCAGGCGATATAAACCTCTTGAGCTCGCGACATAGGCGTAAAGTAAACCTTCGGCCAAACCAATCCCAAGATTGACTACGAGCCCGCTGTTTTGAGCTGACCACAGAAACTGATACAGCAGACCGCCGAATACGTTCGCAAAGGTAATAAGCAATATATCGACGAGACCGACGACAGCCTCGATGTTTTTGTAAGAAACGTAAAGTCTGGGAGAGCCTGAAACGGGCGTCTCGGCATGGACCTCAGTTTCCGCGATCTGGCTCAAGCGGTTGAAGTACATCTCTAGACTCACGCTGTTCAGAAGAACGCCGGTAAACATTAGGCAACAATAAACCGGAAAAATCAACCTAAAACCCCGGAGCCCAAGCCGCTCAGGATGCGTGCTGTGCGAATGAGCACGCAGCTATTCAGCGAAATGTCGCGAACCGCCGCCGCCATGGACTATTTTTGAATGCTAGTATTCATCGTTTTTTAGTTCAAAAATCTGCGAGCGACGGCCGCCGCACCGCGGCCGGCCCGGAGCGCCTAGCCCAAGCGTTGCGATGCGCCAAATTGTCGCCTCATTTGCGCGGCGCCAATTTTAGGTCTCGTCAGCGCGATCCGACCGGCACGCGCTTGCGGTCGGGCGGCAAGGCTTCCTCCGCGAGCGCTTCAAGCGCATCGAAGAGCGACGCCGCCTTCTGATCGGCGGACCCGAGCCGCCGGATGGACACGGCGCGCTCGACGCTTTCGCGTTTGCCGAGCACGAGCAGGACAGGGACTTTGGCGAGGGAGTGTTCGCGCACCTTGTAATTGATTTTCTCGTTGCGGAGATCGCCTTCGACCCGCAGCCCCCTCTTGCGCGCCGCCGCGATCACTTCGAGGGCATAATCATCGGCGTCCTGCGTGATCGTCGCGACGACGATCTGCACCGGCGCGAGCCATAGCGGCAAATGGCCGGCGAAATGCTCGATCAGAATGCCCGTGAATCGCTCAAGCGATCCGAACATGGCGCGATGGATCATCACCGGCGTGATTTTCTCGCTGTCGGCCCCAATATAAAAGGCGCCGAAACGGCCCGGCATGTTCAGATCGACCTGCGTCGTGCCGCATTGCCATTCCCGGCCGATCGCATCGCGCAAGGTATATTCGAGCTTCGGCCCATAGAAGGCGCCCTCGCCCGGATTGATTCCGGTCTTCAGCCCACGTTCAGCGATATGCTCGAGGACGCGCGTCAACGCGGCTTCGGCCTTGTCCCAGGCCTCATCCGAGCCGACGCGCTTGTCCGGCCGCGTCGAAAGTTTGACGACGATGTCGTCGAAGCCGAAATCAGCATAGATCGACAGGATGAGATCATTGACCTTCAAGGCCTCTTCCATGATCTGGTCTTCGGTGCAGAAAATATGCGCGTCATCCTGGGTGAAGGCGCGAACGCGCATGATCCCGTGCAAGGCGCCGGACGGCTCGTAGCGATGCACGACGCCGAATTCGGCGATCTTCAGTGGGAGATCGCGATAGGACTTCAGGCCGTTCTTGAAGATCTGGATATGACCGGGACAATTCATCGGCTTCAAAGCGAAGATTCGATCATCCTCGGTCTTGGTGACGAACATGTTTTCGCGAAAGGTCTGCCAGTGGCCCGACGTTTCCCATAGCGCGCGATCGAGCACTTGCGGCGTATTGACTTCGATATAGCCGGCCGCCTCTTGGCGCCGCCGCATGTAGGCGATGAGCGTCTGAAAAAGGGTCCAGCCCTTCGGGTGCCAGAAAACCGTTCCGGGCCCCTCTTCCTGAAAATGAAACAGATCCATTTCCCGGCCGAGGCGGCGGTGGTCGCGCCGCTCCGCTTCCTCGATCTGCTTCAGATAGGCTGCGAGATCTGCCTCGGTCGCAAACGCTGTCGCATAAATGCGCTGCAGCATCGGCCGGTTCGAATCGCCGCGCCAATAGGCTCCGGCGACCTTCATCAGCTTGAAGGCGGCGCCGACCTTGCCCGTCGAGGTCATATGCGGACCGCGGCAGAGATCGAGCCAATCGCCCTGCCGATAGATCTTCAGGTCCTCGTCGCCGGGAATTGAATCGACGAGTTCGACCTTGAACGCTTCGCCGCGCGCCTCGAACCAGGATTTCGCCTGATCGCGGCTCCAGATCTCTTTCGTGAAAGGCTTATCCTTGCTGATGATTTCGGCCATCTTTTTCTCGATGGCGGCGAAATCCTCGGGCGTGAATGGCTCCTCTCTGAAAAAATCATAATAGAAGCCGTTTTCGATGACCGGCCCGATGGTCACCTGCGTGCCCGAATAAAGCGTCTGCACCGCCTCCGCCAGCACATGGGCGGCGTCATGACGAATGAGCTCCAGCGCGCGCGGGTCATCGCGCGATACGAATTCGATGGCGCCATCGCTGGAGATGGGATCGGCGAGATCGCGCAGAACGCCGTCGAGAACCATCGCAACGGTCCGTTTGGCCAAAGAAGGCGAAATGCTCCGCGCCACCTCGAACCCTGTGGCGCCGGCCTCGAACTGGCGCGAAGCGCCGTCGGGAAAAGTCACGCGAACCATGTCTCAACTCCTTGCCGCTCAATCGCCAGAACCAGTCGGCGTAAGCGCATCAAGCCAAACACACGCCGCGTCCCGAACAGACGGCCGGCATGCGGGCGAATCGATCTGAGTGCGGGTGGTACGGCGTTTGAAATCGCGGCTCAAGCCCCCCTCGCGCCCGAAGCAGACAGCGCGATGCGCGGATGGCTCCGCGTTAAGTAAGACATTAACTGCAGCTTTACCAAAAAAACGCGCGTCCGGACCAGTAACGTGTTGCGCCCGCCGAGGAGGGGCCGTTGCGGCCGCATCTAAAGAAAAAGAGCCGGACACTTGATCACAGAAATGTGTGATTATAAGGTAATCCGCTGCTCCATTCGTTCGTCTTGGTCAAGAGCAACATCAGCAGGAGGGAATTAAGATCGGATTTAGCTCAATATTGCACAAATGATGAATATGATTATTCGATAAATTGGCCAATCTTCGGCGTGCGCAAGCGCACATTAGCTCTGGGCCTCAACTATTAAATGGGAGCGGCGGCAGACCGAAAATTGTGAATGACCGGCTCACCGCCTTATTATCTAAACGGCGCAACCGCAGCAGTTTACACGCTTTTTAACTGAATTTTTCGTGATCGTGAAGTAGAGCGAAGGTTATACTCGTAACACAGGATGACGCAGCGGTTAGCGCCTTCGAAATGACTGGCGACTTAAATGACTCCCTTTGCAATGTATTTGGACGGAATGGAACTGGAGTGCGCCGAGAAGCGCGCGCTTGCATCATTTACGCGCCGGATCGTTGAAATCGCAGCTCTCTCGCGGTCCGTCGCCGTCGACCCCGACTCGACTCGCCCGCTCAATATCCTGTCGCAGCCGGCGATCTTGCTGGATCTCGACGGATTTGTCGTCGACGCCAACGCGGCGGCCGACTCGCTGATCAACAATGACGTCCGGGTGAGGCAAAGACGCCTCTATATCCGCGATCCGGAAGCGCGGCACAAACTGCGCATCTATGTCGATCAATTCGACGACGCGACGCGGCACGTCACGCCATCCGTCGAGCCGATCATCGTTCCCCGCCTCGACGGTTTACCGTTTCTTCTGAGGATCTGGGCGATCGAGTCCAACGCGCGCTGGCCTTCCCGCGACGTTCGCGCCCTGGTGACGCTCAACGCGCTGGGTCCAAGGCCGGGACCGCCCGCCTCGCTTCTCGCCAGGACGTTCTCCCTGACGCCATCGGAGGCGAAACTGGCATGCATCATCGCACGCGGGGCGGGGCCTGATACGGCCGCCGCGGAACTCAATATTTCCCGCGAAACGGCGCGCAATCAGTTGAAATCCATTTTCGCAAAAACCGCGACGCACCGGCAGGGCGAACTGGTCGCGCTGCTGCTGCAAGTCTGATGCGTCAAGCCTGACAGGTCCAGAACGAAAGCCGCGGGCGTTTGATCGATTTGATCGCGCCAAGGCTTCGATCCGACCGGAACGGATCACGCCGACGGCCGCTCCGCAATTCACAAGCTTATCCAAAAAGTAAGGCCATGCCGCCAGAATATATTGCGCGCCGCATTTCCGGAGATTACGCAAATAGCGCTTATAGATTACAAGAGGACACTATCCCGTGGTTACATATGTTGATTAAGAACTATTATCACAAAATATATTCACAAATTCGCCGGTTCGCCGCTCTTTTGGGGAATAAGTAAAAATCACCTCGTTTCGTGAGACTTATGGCCACGAAGACGCTTTATCTTAGGAAGGTGGCTTGATCGTGGATCCGGCGGTGGTTCAAGAGGGCGTTATGCCTACTAATAAAGTCATCGTGGACGTGCTCCTGGAAACCAGCAATCTGCTTCAGCAGAAGGGCTGGAACAAGTTTTCCATGGCGCGGGATCCGCGCGGCGAAGGCGTCGGCCCAAACAGCGAGGATGCGTCTTGTTACTGCCTTTCTGGCGCGCTGGTCAGGGCGTGGCGAACCATTGATCCGCAGAACGAAGATTTCTATTTCAAATATTTTGAAAAGAAATTTTCGGACGACTTGCGTGAAAGCTATGGTTACGACCACACTTTCACCCGATGGAACGATGAAGTGGCGACCTCTCGGGACAATGTGGTGACGTTGATTCATTCCGTGATCACATCGATATTGCGGGATGACGCCAGCGCTGGTCCTGGCGTCGGTCTGCAGCCCCCGGCCGCCGGACCGGACAAGCGCCGCTCCTGACCGCGCGTATCCGGATTTTGCTGACGCATAAAGCCTGCCCGCCGTTTCCGTCGCTCCAATCCATTGCGTCTCGACCCTGAAACCTCAGATAATGCCAGGATGGCGATTGTTCGGAAGCGGATATCGCCCATTATAGAGGGCGCCGATGACGGAGACCGAGCTCAAATTCCTGATCGCGAAGCCGGATCTTGCAAAGCTTTGGACGCTTCCGGCGCTGCGCGAATGGATCAAGGACGCGCCCGCGCGGCAAAGCAAAACCACCTATTTCGACACTGTCGGGCAGGATCTCTGGAAGCGCGGCTTCATCCTGCGGATTCGCAGCACCGACGGGTATCTGATCCAGACGATCAAGCAGGACCAATCGTCGCTGGTCGACAGAGGCGAATGGGAGCGCCAGATCCAGCCGCCGCCCAAGGGCGCGCCGCTTGGTCCCGATCTGGCGATGATCGAAGACACGCCATTGGCCGACGCGATCGACGAATCCATTCGCCCCGGCCTACGCCCATCATTCGAAATCGACGTCGAGCGCACCGCCTTTCCGTGGATCGTGGGGGACACCCTGATCGAGGTCGCGATCGACCGCGGCGCAATCCGCAGCGTCGATGCGCGCGGCTCGACGGTCGAGATCAGCGAACTCGAACTCGAGTTGAAACGTGGCGACAGAAAGGCCGCGTTCGTCCTCGCCCGCACGCTCGCGGCGCAAGCGCCGCTGCATTTGAGCCTCATCAGCAAAGCCGAACGCGGCCAGCTTCTCCTCGCCCGCGCCGTCGGTCTGCCGGCGAAGGCGTCGGAACCCCGTCTCAGCGACGACATGACGATCGACGCGGCGTTTGTCGCGATCTGCAGCGCCTGTCTGCATGATTTCATGCTCAACGCCGCCGCCCTGGATGGCGGCGATCCGGTCGAGGCCGTTCACCAGGGGCGCATTGCGCTTCGCCGCCTGCGGGCGGCGCTGGCGCTTTTCAAGCCCGTCAGGCGCGACGGCTTTGCAAGGATGAATGACCAGTTGATGTGGCTGGCGGGTATTTTCGGCGCCGCGCGCGATGGCGACATCCTGTGCACGGGCGGCGGCGCCAAGGCGTCGCTGGGGGCGGACGCGCCCGATTTTTCCCAATGGCGCAAGGCGAGGCGCCTCGCCGCGCACAAGGCCGTTCGTGCGGCCGTGCAATCGAAGCGCTGGCGGATTTTTCTGATCGATCTTTGCGAATGGATCGAAGATGACCGAAGCGCGCCGGAGCCGCCGCACGATCGCGAGGCCGCCCTGGCCCGCTTCGTTCGCAAGCGGCTGAAGAGGCAGCGAGACGCCCTTGTGCGGCCAGTGCGCGATCTTGCGCGCCTTGACCCGGTCGCCCGGCACAAATTGCGCATCAAGGCGAAAAAGCTGCGCTACGCCGCGCAGTTTTTCCACGGCGTTTCCAGCGTCGCCGATCGCGAGCAATTGGAGTGTCTCCAGGTTTGCCTCGACAAACTGCAGTCGGCCCTTGGCGATCTCCACGACGAAGAGGCGAAGCGCGGCGTGGCGGAGGCCGAAATCCGCCTCTGGCGCAGCGCGGGCGGACACATCGAGGCGGCGGCGCCAGACGCCCCGGAGCGTCTGGTCGCGCCGACCGGCGACCACGCCAAAAACCTCGGCAAGGCGATCAAAGCCTATGCCAGACTCCTCAGGACCGACCCGTTCTGACTATCGCTTGACGGGGAAATCATCTAACAGACATGTCTGAAGTGGAACTCGATCAAGTGGGGCCTTTGGCGGCCTCTGATGCGCGGCGTCCTTTCTGGTTAACCGGTCCAAGACGTCTGTTTTTGAAACGAAAACGTGCTTTGATGTGGAAATCGCGCCAGTTCGCAGCCGCTGCGGCGACGCCCAATCTGCCCGCCGGAGTCCGGATCTACGCCATTGGCGACATCCATGGCCGCGCCGATTTGCTCGAGCAGCTTTTTGAGCGCATCGACGCCGACCTCGCCAAATATCCCGTGGCGACCGCCATCGAGATTTTTCTCGGCGACTATATCGATCGTGGACCGAAATCTGCAGAGGTTCTGTCTCATCTGGTCACGCGCGGGAAGACGCATCGCACCGTCTGCCTAAAAGGCAATCACGAGATCTACATTTTGGAGTTCTTGCGTAATCCGGCGATCCTGAAATCGTGGGCGCAATTTGGGGGATTGACGACGCTCTTGTCTTACGGGCTAAAACCAAGCCTCAATCCGGGCGATGAGGAGCAGGCTGAACTGGCCGAGGAGCTGGGGCGCGTTCTGCCGCATAGCCACCGTCAGTTCCTCGGCGCGCTGCCGCTCTCGTTTACCTGCGGAGATTTCTTTTTCGTCCATGCGGGCGTGCGCCCGGGCGAACTCCTTTCGCATCAGCGCGACGACGACCTGCTCTGGATCCGGGATGAATTCCTCAGTCACGAGGACGCATTCGAAAAAATCGTCGTTCACGGTCACACGCCGGTCATGGAGCCCGACGTGCGCCGGAACCGGATCAACATCGACACCGGAGCCTATGCGACCGGCCGGCTGACATGCCTCAGACTGGAGGGCGACGAAATCAGCTTTATCTGATTTTCCGTTCGGCCTGCTGTCTTTCCATACCCCCTGTTATTCTCCTGTTATTCTTCTGTTATTCTCTTGCAACCCGGCTTTCGAAGCTCTCGGCTCCGACGCCTCTCGAAGGACCGGCAAGGTGGAATCGATGAGTTTGGACCCGCCTCGACCAGACTTTATGCCCCGGCAAAGAGGGGACGACGGACCGTTGCTCGAGCCTCCGGCGCGGCTGCGAATGGGTTTGCTCGGGCTTGGCGGCGTTCTCGCCCTTGGCGGCGTATGGATGCTGCTCAGCGCGCTATTGGCGCCCGGGACCGTTGCGCTGCCGCTCGACCGGGACGGCGCCGCGGCCGCCGCGGCTCATCGCGGCCGCGCAATCGCGGCGGCGCGGCTCGGCGTAATCCGGGGGGACCTCTACGCGCAGGCCGCCTACAGCGACGCGGGACTGCTTTGGCTCGACCCGGCGCACGGCCTCGACGCGGTGAGCGCCGCCGAGGTTCAGGCCGCGAGGTCGAATGCCGAAACCGCGCTGGCGCTTGCCCCCGTCAACGGCTCGGCGTGGCTCTTTCTGGCGGCGCTCCCGCCCGTGTCGGCGAAGCCCGCGGACGCGAATGGCCTCATCGCTCTGCAAATGTCCTATCTGACCGCGCCGGACGATGCCGCCCTCGCCCGCCCCCGCATCGAGCGGGCGCTTGCTTCCGGCGTCTCGATCGACAGGGATTTGCAGGAGTTCATGAAAGGCGACCTGCGCGAAATTTTGGCCCGGCAACCGCTGCAAAAGCCCGCAATCCTCGCCGCCTACAAAGCCGCCTCGCCGCAAAACCGGGCGATCTTTGAAGCGCTCGCCGCTGACATCGATCCGGATTTCGCCCAGTCATTCCGCGGCGGAGCGCCGAAATGAGACAGCCCCCCTCCTCCGGCGCGACGCCGGCGCGGATCGCCCAGCAACAGACGGGCGCGCCAAGCCGCCCGACTTCTCCGCTCCTCCAGTCGAAAAGGTCGAAATAATGAGCAAGATCAAGGTCGCCAATCCCGTCGTCGAACTCGATGGCGATGAGATGACCCGGATCATCTGGCGTTATATCCGCGAGAAACTCATTCTGGCCTATCTCGACATCGATCTCGAATATTACGATCTTTCAATCGAGAACCGGGACGCGACCAGCGATCAGGTCACCGTCGACGCGGCGAATGCGATCAAGAAGCACGGCGTCGGCGTCAAATGCGCGACGATCACGCCCGACGAGGCGCGCGTCAAGGAATTCAACCTGAAGCAGATGTGGCGGTCGCCGAACGGCACAATCCGCAATATTCTTGGCGGCGTCATCTTTCGTGAGCCGATCATCTGCCGCAACGTTCCCCGCCTCGTGCCGGGCTGGACGCAGCCGATCGTGATCGGCCGCCATGCGTTTGGCGACCAATATGCCGCGACCGACTTCAAGGTGCCCGGAAAGGGACGCCTGACCATCAAGTTCGAAGGCGACGACGGAACCGTCATCGAAAAGGAAATCTACAAATATCCGGGGGCCGGCGTATCCCTGTCGATGTACAACCTCGACGATTCGATCCGCGATTTCGCAAGAGCATCCTTAAATTACGGACTCAACGCGAAATATCCGGTGTTTCTGTCGACGAAAAACACGATCCTCAAGGCTTATGACGGCCGCTTCAAGGACATCTTCCAGGAGGTTTTCGAAACCGAATTCGCCGAGAAATTCGCCGCCGCCGGGATCATCTACCAGCATCGCCTCATCGATGACATGGTGGCGTCCTGCCTCAAATGGTCCGGCGGCTATGTCTGGGCGTGCAAGAACTACGACGGCGACGTGCAGTCCGATACCGTCGCGCAGGGGTTCGGCTCGCTCGGCCTCATGACGTCGGTGCTGCTCAGCCCCGACGGACAGACCGCCGAGGCGGAGGCGGCGCATGGCACGGTGACGCGCCATTACCGCGAATATCAGAAGGGCAAGGAGACATCGACCAATTCGATCGCCTCGATCTTCGCCTGGACGCGCGGCCTCGCCCATCGGGCCAAGCTCGACGGCAACGCCGAACTCGCGAGCTTTGCGCAAACCCTCGAAAAAGTCTGCGTCAGGACCGTCGAGTCCGGCTATATGACGAAGGATCTCGCTCTGCTCGTCGGCGCGGACCAGAAATGGCTTTCGACGACCGGCTTCCTTGACAAGATCGACGAAAACCTGCGCAGGGCGATGGCGCCCGCGAAAGCTTGAGCGCCACGCCTCCGACGGCCTTCCGCGCGAGCGACAAGCGGAAGTCGGCGCGCCGGCGCGCCGCGTGGGATCGTTAACCGCAGCAATTCGGTGGACTGAAGAGCGTAACTCAAGTCGCCGGCGTGACTTACGATTGAATATGTGCGTCGCAATAGGTATAAGGTCGCCATCTGGACGTGGGAGATTCTCCGGTGCCTGGCGACACGCTCGACGACGCCTACCAGCCATCTGAAGAAGAGGCGTTCATGAATGAACGCCAGCGCGATTATTTTCGTCGCAAGCTTCTGGCATGGAAGGAAGATATTCTACGCGAGAGCCGCGAGACCCTGGTCGCGCTGCAAAGCGAAAACGAGAATCACCCCGACGTCGCCGACCGGGCCTCCTCCGAAACGGACCGGGCGATCGAGCTGCGGGCGCGCGACCGGCAGCGCAAGCTCATTTCCAAAATCGAGGCCGCGCTCGGCCGACTCGACGATGGCACCTATGGCTATTGCGAGGAAACGGGCGAACCGATCGGCCTGAAGCGCCTCGACGCCCGCCCGATCGCCACCCTCTCGGTGGAGGCGCAGGAACGGCACGAGAAACGCGAGCGCGTCTATCGCGACAGCTGAAGACCAAACCTGGGGGATGGGGCCGGGCGGCGCCCGTCAGGACCCGCGCCCGAGCAGCCGCGCCATCTCTTCCTCAAGCGACTGATCCAGACTATCGATCGACAGGTTTGACGGATCCGAAAACTTGTCCGCGGCCGGCGGCGCGCTTGCAGGCGTCTGCGTGGCCGCCGCGGCGTCGGCCGCGAGGCCGATCCTCTCCGGGCCGGGGAACGGGGCCGAAGCCTCCGGCGTTGGCGCGCCGACGCCATCGCCCGGCGCCGCTGCGAGCGCGCCGGCCGCGGCGGCGCCGACGCCGGCCGCCGGCGGACGATTCCCCGGATAGGACGAAGCGGCGGACGGCTTCGGCTCCGCCAGTTGGCGCGGCGGCGGCGAAGTCCGCAGGAAAGGCGTCGCCAGCGGCGCGCGCTGAAAACCGCCCGATGGACCGGCTCCCGCCTCGATCCTCGATGGAAGATCCGGGCGGGGCAGCGGCTCGCGCGGCGTGCGCTGCGCCGTCAACGGCTGGGCGACGCGGCGCGGCGGCAAGGGAAACGCTGGCGCCCGCGGCGCGGGTGCCGCGACGGCGGGAGACGACGCGACAGGCTCCTCGAGGACTGCGGCGGGCTGCGGCTCCGCCTCGGGTTCCGGCGTCAGAGGCGCCGAGGCTGGCGCGGGTGGCGAAACCGGCGTTTTGCGTGGCGGCTGCGGGTGACTTGCGCGCCCGGGCGCGGGATCGAACTCCGGCTGCCAGGGCGGCGCGGTTGCCGACTGGGCCGGCGACGGAGCTTGAACGGAGGCCTGCAAAGCTTCTCTCGGCTCCTTCTCCCGCGCATCCCTGTCTCGCAAACGCACCTCGCGGCCCTCGGCGCGAACGATTTCCGATTCGATCACGAGATCGTTCGGCCCCCCGATCATCAACAGATGCTCGACATTGTCGCGCCGAACGATCACCAGCTGGCGGTGCCGGTCGAGGTCGAAGGCGTCGACGACGCCAAGCCGCGGCAGCCGGGTCCGGCCGCCGCCCGGCGTCTTGAGACGACGTCCGAAGGCAAGGCGGAAAATGAACAGGAGGAGCGCCGCCGCGAGCAGGAAAGCGATCACCCAGACGAGGAACGTCAAACTCTTATTCTCGAAAATTCTGTCGACTAAGGCCTGCATCGGCTCGGCTCGCTCGAAAACTCTCGGATTGCGATCTCTACGCGACCCATCAGAATCGGGCGCCAGCAACTAAAGACCAAAACGCACCATAGGAAATACTGTTGATTCTATCAAGGCTCGCGCCTTGGCGCGCCTCGTCGCCCAATCGCGGTGCCGCCTTCATGACATCCGCGCGGAAAATGCTTACAAATTCTTTGATCGCCAGCGCGAATCGGCGAACGCTTCCATGCAAGCGATCGCGGAGGCCATGATGGGGCGATCAGGATTTGCGCTTTTGCTTGCGCCGGGTGGACGACCATGAGCGATCAGCCGCTTTCCGCCAGCACCCACGGGACGGACCGCGCGGGCAGCCTCGTCCTAGTTCTCCTTTTCGCCGCCCTGGTTGGGGGCGCGGCGGCGGCGTACGCCCTCCTGCCGAGAGGCGCCGCGGAGAACCTCGTTACGGGGCTTCTGGCCGCTTTCGCCGTCGCGGGCGTCTTCGCCGTCTTCGCCTTCGCGGCCGGGCTTCTTCAGTTTGCCGGGGAGCCCGCTAAAGACGATCTCCCAAAACGCATCTGCGACGGCGATCCGCAGGCGATGATCGCGACCGACGCCGCGGGCGATTTTCTCTACGCCAACGACGCCTATTTTCGTTTGTCCGGAGCCCGCACGCGTGCGGGTCTGCGCGGCGTCGCGCGGCTGTTCGCCGGCGCGCCCGGCGCATCGGAAGCCGTCTACCGTCTGGCGCAAGCCGCGCGCGAGGGTCGGCCGGCCGCGGAGGAACTGCGCTTAAGGTCGGCGCCGGGCGGCGAAGGGCGGTTCGGCTGGCGTGTGATCAAGGTGAGGCCTCTGGCCGGTGCGAAGGGGCGGCGCGCCAGCCTCTGGACCATCGCGGACGTCACCCGCGAATGCGGCGGGCAGGAGGCCCTGCTTCCCGGCGTCGATGGCGCCGAGGGCTCCCGCGCTGCGGCGGCGAGCCGCGCGCCGGGCGAGGCGCCGGCCGAAGATCCGCCTGACGATCCGCGCGCCGCCGAGGCGCGGTTCGCGCGGGTTTTCAATGCGACGCCCATGGCCATCGCCATTCTCGATGCAGGCGGGCGCATCGCGCGTTCGAACGCCGCCTTCGCGCGGCTGATGCCGGAGGCCTTGAAGCCCGCCGACGCCGCCGCCGCCCGCTCGATCTATTCCGGCCTTTTAGAGCGCGACCGCAATGCGCTGCGGGCCGCGCTGGCGGCCGCCGCATCGCCAACCGACATCGAGCCGCTCGACGTGGCGCTCGCCGGCGACGGCGACCGCTCGGCGCGCCTCTTCGTCTCGGCTTCGGGCGAGGCGGACGAAGGCGGGGCGACCATCTATGCGCTCGACACGACCGAGCAGCGCACCCTGCAGGATAACTTCGCGCAATCGCAGAAAATGCAGGCGATTGGCCAACTCGCCGGCGGCGTCGCGCATGATTTCAACAATGTGCTGACCGCGATCATCGGCTATTCCGATCTCCTGCTCGCCAATCATCGGCCGACCGATCCGTCCTTCCGCGACATCATGCAGATCAAGCAGAACGCGAACCGCGCCGCGGGGCTCGTTCGTCAGCTGCTCGCTTTCTCGCGCCGGCAGACCCTGCGCCCGCAAGTGTTGCAGCTTGGCGACGTCCTCTCCGAACTGAGAATGATGATGCGCCGCCTCGTCGGCGAAAAGATCACCGTCGAGTTGCGGCACGGCCGCGATCTCTGGCTCGTCAAGGCCGACATCAATCAGTTCGAACAGGTCGTCGTCAATCTGATCGTCAATGCGCGCGACGCCATGCCGGACGGCGGCGAGATCATGCTGCGCACCCGCAATGTGACGCCGGCCGAATGCGCCGCCTTCGACGATAATGCGCTGCCCGCGGCCGAATATGTCGCGATCGAGGTCGAGGATTTCGGCCATGGCATCGCGCCGGAGGTGAAGGACAAGATCTTCGAGCCGTTCTTCACGACAAAGGAGGTCGGCAAAGGCACGGGTCTTGGCCTCGCCATGGTCTACGGCATCGTGAAACAGACCGGCGGCTATGTATTGTGCTCCAGCACCGTCGGCCGCGGCACGACCTTCACCGTGCTGCTGCCCCGCCACGCAGGCGACGCGCCGCCGGCGAGCGCGCCGATCAAGGCCGCCGCCGACCTCACCGGCCATGGCACCATCCTGCTCGTCGAGGACGAGGACGCTGTGCGGGCCTTCGCCGCGCGCGCCCTCGCCTCGCGCGGCTATAGCGTGCTGCAGGCCGCCAACGGATTTGAAGCGCTCGAGATCGTCGCGCAAAATCGCGGCGAAATCGATCTCGTCGTATCCGACGTCGTCATGCCGGAGATGGACGGCCCGAGCATGTTCGGCGAATTGCGCAAGCGCGGCGTTGCGGCGAAGGTGATCTTCGTTTCAGGCTACGCCGAGGAAGCCTTCGCGAAGAACCTGCCCGAGGGCGAAGAATTCGCCTTCCTGCCCAAACCGTTCTCGCTGAAGCAGCTGATCGAGGCGGTCAAGGCGGCGATCTGAGGCTGAACCCTTCGCGGCGAAATTTCTACTCGATCCCCGCCGCGCGGCTGCGCGCGTTCCAGGCATTGCGGAAGCGCTTTTCGATTTCGACGGGATCTGTTTCGGCGGGCATCGCGGCGGCGAGCGCGCCGCGCACCAGAGAACCTTCCTCGGCGGTCAAAACGATCGGGCCAGCCATAAAGGCGGCGTTCGGAAGCGAATGAAGGATCGCCGCCTTGTTCGGATGAGCGCCGACCTCCACAAGCTGATCGGCGACAGGTTTGCCGTCGATACAGATATGAGCGCCGATCACCTCGACTTTGCGACCGTCCGAAGTCGTCCGAATGAATGTCGTTTGCATCGTTTTCGCACACCCTTTCTTCGCCTGCGCATGATCTGGTCCAGGAAGTCTCGCGACTTTCTGGACTTCTGCTCTAATCAACCCCAGCCGCCAAGGCGGCGATGACAGTTCCCCCGACAAGCTCCATCGCGCCCAATTCCGAGATTTTGGCGAGATAACGCTGCGATTTCGCCTTTTCGTCCCGGCGCAGATGGATGAAGGACAGCGCCTTCAACGTATAAAGCGCGAAATGCGCCGGCCCGTTGACGTCCGAAGAAATCTGGCCGCTCGTCCAGGCCGTCCAATCGTGATCAAGCCCCGCCTGGCGCGCGGCCTCTTCAAGTCCCGCTTCGGCGATCGCCAGCGCTTCGTCGAGATTGCCCTGATAGGTGTGGATTTTATAAAGACAAAGATAGGTCGGCAAGGCGTCGCGCCGCAGTTCAAGGGCCTCGCGAAAGGCGGCGTCGGCGCCAATCGCATCATGTCGGTAAAGCGACACGCCGCGCTGCAGAATCTGGTTGACCTCGGGCGGCACGTCGCCGAAGTCGATCAGATTGTCCATCTGGACAACTTTGTTCGTTCTAAGCTGCCACGGGTGGACGGTTTCTGACATGGAGCCGCGCGGGATCTCGAATTGGTCCGGATTTTCGCTCCGCAGCAATTCCCATGCCTTCGCCGATCTTTGCGCGCCCTGGCGGCTATGCGGCTCCACCCCCCTTTTGCGGCGGCGTCCGCCATTAACCATGATAAATATTTTCAAGGGATCGATTCGGCGCGGACACTTCGCGCATTTCGATTATTTTTCAATTTCCGCCTGCGAAATTGCGCTCGCATAGGATGTATCCCCCTCGAGGCGAGGCGATCCAGCCTGACGAATGGCCCGGGATGGGGATTATATACTTGACAACGGAGATGCAATGGCATAGCTTGGTTGGCATAGGAGCTGACCATGTCCGCCGATCTGCAAAATCCGATTTTCACTAACGAAGACGCTGCCCGCGAGGCTTTGGAAGCCATGCGCTGGCCGAACGGCCCGGTTTGTCCACATTGCGGCAATGTCGATCAAGCCGCGATCGCCAAGGCCAAAGGCAAGACGCCGCGCCAGGGTCTCTATTATTGCGCCGCATGTAATGGACAGTTCACCGCGACGATTGGAACCGTCTTGGAGCACAGCAAAATTCCGCTATCCAAATGGTGGCTGGCGATGCATCTGCTTGGATCATCCAAGAAGGGCATTTCAAGCCACCAACTGCACCGCATGCTCGGCGTCACCTATAAAACCGCATGGTTCATGACGCACCGCATTCGTCTGGCGATGCAGGGCGCTGGCCTCACGCCCATGGGCGGGGAAGGCTCTACCGTCGAGATCGACGAAACCATTATCGGCAAGCAGGAAGGCGCGCCCAAGGACGCAAAGTTCCACGGCTCAAACTTCCGCAATATCGTGCTCACCCTTGTCGAGCGCGGCGGTTCCTCGCGTAGCTTCCACGTTGACGGCTCAACCATTGGCACTCTCATGCCGATCATCCGCGCCAATATCGCCAAGGGGACTGCGGTCATGACCGACTCGGCAGTTTGGTATAAGAACATGAATTCTGACGGCCATTTTGCGAGCCACGAGACCGTTGACCACAGCAAAGACGAATACGTTCGCGGCCATGTGACCACCAACACCGTGGAAGGCTTCTACAGCATCTTTAAACGCGGCATGAAGGGCGTCTATCAGCATTGCGGCGAAAAGCATCTGCACCGCTATTTGGCCGAATTTGATTTCCGTTATTCAAATCGCGCTGCCCTTGGCATTGGCGACAAAGAGCGCGTCAACACGATTGCGCAAGGCATTAGCGGGAAAAGGCTTACTTATCGGCGAGCTTACAAAGAAGGTGACGCCGCGCCGTTTTAGGAAACAGGCCCGCGCTTTTTTACGTTGGCGTAGCAAAATGAAGATGTAGCAAAATCCAATTAGGCCGCCGCGGATGCGGGATGAAAATATACGCCCTTCAAAAATCCCACAGGCTCCATAAAGACCTCAACAGTGCCATTGTGGACAAGGGTGTATTTTTCATCCCCCGGCTTGCCGTACCTAATCGTAATATTTATTGACCCGTTCAACAGTTCGCACGGCGCATTTAACTCTATAGGCTCATCATGTATCCAAACCGTACCACCCGGCTGGAGCAGAGCTGGGAGTTTTGGATATTTCGTCCTAGGTGGATTTTTCCCGTATAGCTCTGTTTCGGCTGACCACGCAATAACAGATATGGGAAAACTTGCTGTATTGAGAACTTCAACGCCTAGCTGACATTTGGTTATCCTGCGCGGCCTCGCTGGGACAATGAGCTTTGTTTTAGCCACGCCCCTACGGATTTGTCGGTTATGTTCCTCTGCGGGGGCTAAGTCGTGAGCGAAAACAGTATTCAATATCTTTAGTTTATTTAGGGGGCTGTTATAGTCTTTTTGGACGCTAAATAATTGAAACGCCCATAAAGCGAATGCCGCCACAACGGTGACTGCGACCATGACGTACATTAGCGGCGCGCCACCAACTATTCCAGCGCTGCCTGTCAACACGACCCACAGCGCAGGAATGTACGCCCATGCATAATGGCCCAGCGCTTGAATAATTTGAAAGCGACCGAGCCAATCCAGAAATTTGATGAACACGCAATTTCTCCGCCGAATCGCGAAAACATATCACGATTCTCCAGCGTAGAGTTCTAGATTGCGGATGGAAACAAAGGGCCGCTGGGCGAAGGATCAGCGGCCCTTAGCGTTGCTTGGCTTCTTCGAGGGAGCCGCCTTCGCCTGTTTCGTGGAGGACTTTGCTCGCCGCCCCCCGACCTTCATGTCTTCGTGGTGTTTCGGCGGCATGCGTAGCATTTGCTCCATGATTCGGGCAGTTTCCGCAGGGATTTCTAGCCCAGAGTCAACAGATTTCTGCTTCATCGCCACATCTAAAGATTTAGGTGGAAATCGGTGGCCGCCCTACCCAAAAGACGCCGACTCAGTGCCAATATAGCCGCGCTAGAACGACGGAGAGGGCCGAGCACCGCCTTGGTAAGCTGCTCGACCCTCCTTGCCAGTAAGCAAGCTAGCTGGCGCGCCCGATGCCCAGAGGTTCGATCCGTCGCGGACCTCTGGGATAATTTATCTTAGCGCAATGGATGTTTTGTCCAAGCGCTTTTCGAAAATATCAACTGCTAGAAAGCCGGCCTGTCACGCTCTAGCTAGCGGCGCCGACCTTCCGTTGTCAAGTATATAATCCCCCCCGGGATATTGGAACATAAAAAGAACTTGCGAGAGAGAACAAATGGGGTACATTTGACGGCAACGCAGATCGCATTGCGCTGCGCGTCAAGCCTGTGCCAGAAGGATCAGACCGATGAGTCAAGCCAATCTCCGCCTTGTTGAAGGAACCTCCGTGGACAAGACCAAGGCCCTCGACGCCGCCCTGTCCCAAATCGAACGCGCCTTCGGCAAAGGCTCGATCATGCGGCTTGGCAAGAATCAGAAAGTCGTCGAGATCGAAACCGTGCCGACCGGTTCCCTCGGCCTCGACAT
>Ga0181532_10001345_pt1 | contig 23983 bp, 18 predicted proteins | sample PEATcosm2014_Bin_33_FD_119768 | JGI IMG/M metagenome (GOLD analysis project Ga0181532, IMG submission 119768) | Peatland microbial communities from MTU Mesocosm Facility, Houghton, MI, USA - PEATcosm2014_Bin11_30_metaG | ecosystem: Environmental > Terrestrial > Soil > Wetlands > Peat | place... | reverse complement strand
CGTCTTTTACGTGCGGGGCGCCTTCGATCGTGCCGGTGGCGTCTATGTAGCTCACGATTGCGTCGGTTTGCTCGTCGGTGTATCCGAGCTTAAAGAGGGCGCTGGGGACGGTGTTGTTTACGATCTTGATCATGCCGCCGCCGACTAGTTTCTTGTACTTGATTAGCGCCAGATCGGGCTCGATGCCGGTGGTATCGCAATCCATCATGAAGCCGATGGTCCCGGTCGGGGCTAGAACTGTTACCTGGGAGTTGCGGTAGCCGTGTTTTTCTCCGTGGGACAGGGCTTCGTCCCAACATTGCTTTGAAGCGTCGTATAGAGATGATGGGACGTTATTCTTGTTTATGTTGTTTACGCTGGCCCGGTGCATTCTTATTACGTCCAGGAACGGCTCGCGATTGATGTACCAGCCGGGGCAGGCTGCTCCGGGCATGTTTTCCGCGGCAATTACTCCGAGGCGCGTTTGTACTGTGTCGGTTATCGGGAACAGTGGTTCGCATTGTTCGGCTATGCGCGAGGATTGCAGATAGGCTTCGCCGCACATTATGGCGGTTACGCAGGCGGCGTAGTCTCTTCCGGCGTCGGAATCGTAGGGAAGTCCGGCGGCCATTAGAAGTGCACCTAAATTCGCATAGCCGAGACCTAGCGGGCGATAGTCGTGCGAGTTCTTGCCTATGATTTCCGTGGGGTATCCGGCGTTGTCTACCAGAATTTCTTGCGCGGTGATTACCACGTCCACGGCTTGCCGGTAGGCTTCCACGTCGAAGGTGCCGTTGGGCGCGAACTTCAGCAGATTCAGACTGGCCAGATTGCAGGCGGAGTCGTCCAGGAACATGTACTCGCTGCAGGGATTCGAGGCGTTGATGCGCGCTGTGTTTTTCGACGTGTGCCAGCGGTTGACGGTGGTGTCGTACTGCATGCCGGGATCTCCGCAATGCCAGGTGGCTTCGGAAATTTTCTGCAGCAGGTCTTTGGCTTTGTAGGTGTTGACTACGCGGCCGTCAACGATTGCTCTTGTGGAGAAATCGGTATCCCGCATTACGGCTACCATGAAGTCATCGGTTACGCGGACCGAGTTATTGGCGTTCTGGAAGAAGATGGAACTGTAGGCGTCGGAGTCGGGATGCGATCCGTCGTACCCTTGCGCTACCAGCGCGTGGGCTTTGGCTTCTTCTTTGCTCTTGCAGTCGATGAAGTCGACTATGTCGGGATGGTCGATGTTCAGGATTACCATCTTGGCGGCGCGGCGAGTCTTGCCGCCGGACTTGATTACTCCGGCAAAGGCGTCGAAGCCTTTCATGAAGCTTAGCGGGCCGCTGGCGGTGCCGCCTCCGCTTAGAACCTCGGTGGAGGAACGCAGCGGAGAGAGATTGGTACCGGTACCTGATCCCCACTTGAAGAGCATGCCTTCGGTCTTGGCTAGAGTCAGGATGGAATCGAGCGAATCTTTTACCGAATTGATGAAGCAGGCGGAGCACTGCGGACGCGTGTATCCGGTGACTCCGAACTCTACCTGCTGCGTGGTTGCGTTCCAGTGCCAGTTGGTGGCGTCGGATTTCGGCTCCACGCGTTCGCAGCCTACGTTGAACCAGACGGGCGAGTTGAAGGCCACGTGCTGGCGGATTAGCAGGTGCACGAGTTCGTCGTGGAAGGTGGCGGCGTCTTCGGGGGAGCGGAAGTATCCGTCTTTCATGCCCCAGTCGCGGATGGTTTCAGCCACGCGGGCTACCAGTTGACGGACGCCGGTTTCGCGCTCATCGGTGCCGATCTGTCCGTGAAGATACTTTGAGGCGACGATGTTGGTCGCGGTCATCGACCAGTCTTTGGGAACCTCGACATTCTTCTGCTCGAAGATCACGCCTCCCTGGGAGTCGGTGATCTGAGCATTGCGGAGTTCCCACTCAACCTCAGAGTAGGGGGAGACACCGGGCTTGGTGAAAAAGCGGCGGAAAGTCAGGCCTTGGGCCTTCGTCTTCTTACTGACGGCGGTATTGGCGGCGGGGGTTTGAGTTTTGATCTGATCGCGCACTTCGGGCATTTCCTTCTCCTGAATTAGATGATGGCAAAGAGCGGTTGATCTATAACAACAGGTTTCAAAGTTTCATGGTTTCAAGGTTACAACCAACCGTCCAAAACTTGCGGTATCGCTAAAGGGATACCTTGATACGAGGCTTTAGTCTTCCGCAGCCTAAGAAGATTCAGAGACGGGGCAAACCCCGTCTCTACGGACAGATTTCTTGCGAGCTTCCTTTTTTGTAATTGTGCTCTGGGAGCGCGGTGGTGAGGGTAGGCTCAGGGGGGCGGATCGCCTGGGCTACAGCGAATTCAGAGTTACTATGGCTGCAGGCTTGGACGGGCGAGGGCGCCCGTCCCCACACGAACTGAGAATCGCCAGCTGGGCATTCGATGCCATAACGGGCAAAGGATGCGGCAACGAGTTCTTTCAAACCTTCCATCGGGGGCTCCTATCGGTTGATTAACTCCCCCGGTAACGGCTGAGCCGCGCCGGGGGAAGTCACCGCTTGTGTCCATCAGCTTTTCCATCCACTCTGGAGGGATGGTTTTCCGTGAAGGAGGAGACGCGAAGTCACCTCAACTTTGAGTCTCGCCCCTGTGTTTACTGTCGCAGCCTCCTTCTATTGAGGGGGTCTGCAAAAAGTGCTCTGGGATGCTTAACGTACTCCCGTATATGGTGCCTGTCAAGAGGGAAACACCATAGATTGTGGCCCGAAAGTGTTAAGGGTATCGAGTTGGCAAAGTTAGGCCAGGTTTCAAGGTCTGACCGCTATGCGGGCACTCTTGGAACCTCCAAACCCCTGAAACCTGGCCTTATGCGCTGGCACTGGTACGGTCTTCTGGTGCGGCGCGGGCTACGGGCCGGGCGAGGGCGGCCGGCGCTCCATCATCTTGTACCAGCGGGACGTAAATGTCCTGAAAAAGGGCGTGGGAGGTGATGCGTCTTACGCCGACGGAGGACTCGACAAGGTAGTCGCCGGGCTGGCCGGATTGTTCGCGGCCGAGAGCGTCGGTGAAGACGAGTGGTTCGGTGAGTTGACGAGCGCGCACCAGGAAACGGGTGCGGTAAACGGTCCATTGGCTTTCAATCTTCATAGCTTAATTTGCTCCCTCGGGGGAGGGCCTGTGTTCGTTTCTCGCTTTCGGTTTTTGACCGAGCAGGTTCACCGCCCGGCGGATTTCTTGTTTCAGGTGGAGCGACTGTACGCGCAGACGCAAGATGGGTCAATTCCATAAGAATGGTGCAACGGTGGAATTCTCGTTTCTGCACTCGATGTAATGAATGTGGATGAAGCTTGGGTCGAGGGTGATTGCGATTGGCGCACGAGCGGCGGGGTTTGAGAGACACGTGAAAAATTGTGTTGGAGGCACTTGGGTCCGGCGACCGGATTTTGCACAAGGCGCGCACAGCTTAAGAACAGTTGCCAGTTTTCAGCAACCTCACCATCGCGCCTGTAATTCTCACCTGGTCAAATTGCATGTTGCTCCGTCTCAGTTCTTCGACCAGGGTGGCACGACGCCCGTCATGCGCGCGTACGCGATCAGTTGACCCATGTGCTCGTTGGCATGAACGATGATGCGCAGATACATCCCATCAACCGTCGCATCCCGGTCGGCGATGCGGACCTTACGCTCAAGATCGGCCGGTTTTGCGGCTAAATGAGCCTCTTTGACTGCGTCCAGCGAACGTTTTAGCCAGCCGATTACTTCGGCTTTGGACGTAACCGTTTTCTCCATGTCCTCTTTGAGGCCGGCCGGCATCTTGGGACCGGTTACGCTTAACAGATAGAAATTCGCCATGGCGATGTGTATGTAGACTTCGCTGGTGGAACGGACTCCTGCGGCAGGGCGCCAGGCGAATTTCTCCGCTGGCGTTGCCTCGGCCAGCGCAATCAACTGCTGAGAAACATGCTTCCACTCTCCATCGTATCCCTGCCAGAGTCCCTCCGGTGGCGACTGGGCGAACAACAGAGGCGTGCTCAACAAAAGCCATAGCAAGCATGCCTTCACAAAGCACGTTTTCACGATGCAGGTCCTCTCATCAGTTGCAGCCCTGGCCGTTGGTGATGGCTGTCAGGACATTGGCGGCGGCGGTGAGGTCGCGGCTGTAGCAGTATCCGGTGGAGTTGTTGGTGAAGTAGTTTTGCGCACTGGCCTGATTGGAGTTGCCGGTGAAGCCGCCGCTGGAATTGAAGTTGAGGGTGTCGGTGGTGGTGACGCGGTTTTGGACCAAGGCGGAGTTGATGGGCTGTCCATTGTGCTTCGCCGCCTCGTCTTCTTCGAAGTACTGGTTGCTGGTAGTGGTCTGGGTTTCGGTGCCGTTGGGCGCAACCAGGACGGTGATGTTCAACAGCAAAGGCCAGTTATGGTTCACGTTGTAGACGGTATCACCGCTGGCGTCCGCGGTGGTCACTATCGAATGGAGGGTGCTGGTCTGGTTGATGTTCTGCTCGTATTCCACGTTCGTTATTTTGAAATACTGCAGGTTGGCGAAGTTGATATCCTGAGCGACCGTCGTCGTTACGAGTCCATGGGAAGTGTTGGCATATCCCGAGATCTCGAAGTTGTGGCTTGACTTGATGTTGACGGCGCCCTGGATGTTGCCGTTTTTCGCAACACTAATGTTTTCAAAGACGCTGGGCACGGGTGCGGCGAGCGTGTTTGTGTTGACCGCTCCGGTGATCTGCGTGGCATTTTTATCGAGATAGAGCCGGAGCGAGGCAGTGGCGGAGAAGTAGCTGTCGGCGTTGAAGACGCTGAGGGCGATGGTGTGGGGCTGGCCGTCGTCGAGAACAGCGGCGAAGGGAGTGAGGTTGACCTGGTAGGGCTTAAAGTTCAGAGTCTGAACGCCCGGGATGGGAATCCACAGGAAGGGATCGATGCCACCGGTGAAGATCCAGGGATAGACGGGAGCAACACCGGCAGGAGTGCCGTCGATGGTGACTTCGGATTCGCGGAAGGCAGTGCCGGGGCAGCTTTCGAGTTCGTTGGCAACATCGTTGGGCACGCAGGCGTACCAGAATTCGTCGTTGGACTGGCTTTGGGCGAAGACGTCGAGGAAGACGCTCTCGATGTTAGTGGGGAGAGTTAGAGTCTGCTCGAGGAGGTCGGTGCCGTTGTTGAGGGCGACGGTGCCTCCGGTGGCTCCGGAGGAGAAGGCGATGACCTGATCGGCGGTGCTGGGCGGAACCTGATTCGGCGCCAGCGGATAGAAGAGGATGTCGGCGGAGCCATGGAGGACGCCGGTATACATGGAGTTCACCAGGTTACCGAGATCGACGGTGCCGACCTGGGTTACGGTGAAGATTGAACTGTAGTCGGTGAGATCGCGCTCGACGTGCCAGCTGCGGCCCTCGTTGGGCTGATCCTCGGCGGTGGTGCCGAAGTAAACGTTGGTGGGACCAATCCAGATGTTGGCGGTGCGGTCGTATTGGATCCCTTTGGTGATGGACAAGTTGACTTCTAGAATGACCTTGGCCCAAGGGCCGGGACAGTCGGCGGGGGGCGTATAGGTAAAGCTCTGTGGATTGAAGTTGTCGAATGTGAATTGGTTATAAAGATCGACCTTACAGGGCGTAGTGTGCGGACGCTGCACGGGCGGATCGGCGAAGGCGGTATTGCCGGAGCCGATCTGGAATTGCGCGGCGGCAACGGCGGATAACAACACGAGCAGCGATGCGAGCATGGCGGCGAATTTTGAGAGCTGCGAAGTGGTCATGGGGGGCCTCCTAGAGTTTGCTCGGCCAGAAGTGGTTTGCGCGGCTAAAAGCCGTGGTGGACAAGGAGTTTAGTGGGGATGGGAGCGGGTGTCAAGGCGGGGTGCGCGGATGGGGGATGGCGGAAATGGTGAGCCTGAATCGCGGGTTGGGAGGCCTCGGGTGAAGAAATTCCTTCTTGTGTTAGTGGCGGCGATTGCTTCTTGTGGGAGTGGGTTTGCTGAGGATCATGCCGCAGCGCCGACTCGCGTAGTGGTGCTGGGAACGGGGAATCCTAGTGCGGATCCGGAGCGGTGGGGGCCGGCGGTGGCGGTGGTGGTAAATGATCGGGCGTATTTGATCGACTGCGGTCCGGGAGTGGTGCGGCGGGCAGCGGCGGCTGAGAAGAAGGGGATTACAGCTCTTAAGGCTAGAGAATTGAAGATTGTTTTTATAACGCATCTGCATTCGGATCATACGCTGGGGTATCCCGACCTGATTTTTTCGCCCTGGGTGCTCGGGCGGAAAGAGGCGCTCGAGGCTTATGGTCCGCGTGGTTTGAAAAACATGACTTCGCACATCGAGAAAGCCTGGACGGAAGATGTGCGGATTCGGCGGCAGGGACTGGAGCAGGCGAACGCTACTGGGTATAAGGTCAACGTGCACGAGATTCAGCCGGGAGTGGTTTATCGCGACGAAAACGTTACGGTCACCGCGTTTCCGGTTAAGCATGGAATATGGAAGGAAGCTTACGGGTACAAGTTTGAGACTCATGACAGGAAGATTGTGATTTCGGGCGACACTTCGCCCACGGATGAAGTGGTGAAGGCTTGCGATGGGTGCGATGTGTTGCTGCACGAGGTGTTTAATCCGCATGGTGACGAGTTGCAGGACGAGCATTGGAAGGAATATTTCGCTACGTTTCATACTTCTCCGGCGGAGTTAGGAGAAATTGCCCGGCGGGCGCGGCCAAAGTTGCTGGTGGTGTATCACCAGGTGTTGGAGAGATTGCCGGAGGCGGATCTGGTGGAGCAGATCAAGAAGGAGTATTCGGGGAACTGGGTTTCGGCTCGGGACTTGGGAGTGTATTGATGCAGATGTTCAGGACACGATTCTCAGACGACATTGTTACGGAATTTTTGCCTCCGGCCCGATCGCGGAGAACGCTACGGGCGATCATTCTTTGCGATGGGATGCCTTCGATCCCGCGCAAACAGCCGTTGGCTGAATTTCTCTCCGGCAAAGGATATTGGGTGTTTTATCCGCGGTATCGGGGAGCGTGGGAGAGTGGTGGAGAGTTTCTGGAACGATCGCCGCACTTCGACATTCTGGATGTCATTAGCGGACTTACGAAAGAGTTTCGAGAACTTGCGTTTGGGCGGCGATTTCGCATTTCGGTGGATGAACTATTTGTGATCGGAGGGAGTTTTGGCGGGGCGGCGGCGATCCTTTCTTCGCTTGATCCTCGGGTGAAGAAGGTTGTTGCTAATTGTCCGGTGGTGGATTGGGGAATCCTTCCGCGCGAGCAGAAGAAAGAGACTTCGAATCCGAGCTATGCCGCGTATATTCGCGAGGCGTTCGGCAATGGATATCGGTTGTCTGATCGGAATTGGAACAAACTGCGTAGTGGAAGGTCTTATAGCCCCTTGTATCACGCGCGTGAGGTTACCGCTTCCAAAGTCATGATGTTTCACGCGCAGGATGACCCTGTTATTCCTTATCAATCGGTCAGGAAATTTGCGCGGCTTACAGGAGTACGGCTGAAGTTGCTGCGGCGGGGCGGGCACCTGAGCACGGACTTGATTGTTCGAAAGTATTGGACGGCGATCAGAGAGTTTTTTGAAAGCTGATTGTCGTTCTGGCCGCGGGCCTAGTTGGACGGCTTGGGTTCGGCAGGAGGTAGCTTCCTGGCCAGGGAGCGGACGTAGTTGACGAGATCCCAGAGTTGCTCGGGCTTGACCCGATCGCCTTCGGGAGGCATGTCGCCGTGGCCATTCTTGAGGATATAGAAGATCTCGCCGTCAGTGCGGTCTTTGAGAAGAGTGGGATTGGCGAGGTTGGGGATTTTCAGATCTTTGGCAATATCGGTTTTGCCGTCGCCGGTGGCGCCATGACACTGAGCGCAGTCGTATCCGTAGATCTTCTTGCCTTCCGCGAGTGACTCGGGAGTGGACTTCACCGGATTGGGCTCCCGGGCGGCTTTGACGGGCACCGGGCTGTAAACCGTCTTGGGAGCCGGCTTGGTTTCCTGCGCTGCGGAAAAGAAAGCGACAAGGAGGAACAGGGTAAGAGCTAGCGCGGGCTTGAACATGGCAGCCTCCAGACGGCTCGATGGCTTGCGATCTGTAGTCCATTTTACGCTGTGAGGCAAGGAGGCTCGTCGGACGGGCGAGGACGCCCGTCCCTCCACGAGCGGCTTGCAGTTACTTCTTCAGAGACGACTGGTAGCGCTTGTTGATTTCTTCCCAGTTGACTACGTTCCACCAGGCTTGCAAGTACTCGGGGCGGCGGTTGTTGTACTTGAGATAATACGCGTGCTCCCACACATCGTTGCCGAAGATGGGATGGAGACCCTGCGAAATGGGGTTGTCCTGGTTGGGGGTGGAGAGGATTTTCACTTCTCCTTTCGAGTCTCCCGCCAGCCAGACCCATCCGCTGCCGAATTGGCCTACACCGGCGGCATTGAATTTTTCCTGAAAAGTTTTGAAGTCGCCGAAAGTTTTCTTGATTACTTCGCCGATGGGGCCCGTGGGATCGCCTCCGCCACGGGGCTTCATAATGTTCCAAAACATGGTGTGGTTGACGTGGCCTCCGCCATTATTGCGGACGGCGCCCCGGATGTCCTCAGGGATCGCGTTCAGGTCACGGATCAGATCTTCCGCGCTTTTTTTGTGTAGTTCGGGATGTTTGTCCAGCGCCGCGTTCAGGTTCTTGACGTAGGCGGCGTGATGCATGTCGTGATGCAGGTGCATCGTCTTTTCGTCGATGGTAGGTTCGAGAGCCGTGTAATCGTACGGCAAGGGGGGTAGCTCATGCGCCATTTTTACTGCCTCCAAAGTTTGTGCCATTTTTCTTTTCCTCCAAAGCGTTACAGATGACGGGGTGCGATTGAAAGATTCATGCGGGGCGGGTTCGGTTGTCCCTTCGGTCCCTTACATTTGTAGCGGGAAACTCAGGAGTGCGCAAATCCACAGTTGCTGGCTGCCAGCAGCTGCCGAGCTGCCCCCGGCCTGGACGGCCGAGGGCGCTGCCGCCTCTACGCCGGCGGGGTTGAGACCCCCGCCTTTATAATTCTCGTTAATCATTTGCGTCGAAATCTCGGAGGGTCTTTGAAGGTTTTATTGCTGGAGAATATCAGCGGGGTGGCTTCTTCGCAGTTCGAGGAAGCAGGGTTCGAGGTGACTTCGCTGAAGGGAGCACTGGACGAGCGTGAGCTGATCCAGAAGGTACGTGGGACTTCGATTCTGGGGGTGCGTTCGAAGACGCGCATCACGGCGGCGGTGCTGGATGCGGCGCCGGAACTGGTGTCGGTAGGGGCGTTCTGCATTGGCGTGGACAAGATCGACCGCGCGGCCTCGAGCGAGAGGGGGATTGCCGTGTTTAACGATCCGCACTCGAACAGCCGGTCGGTGGCTGAACTGGCGATGGGGGAGATCATCCTGCTGATGCGGCGGACGTTTGAGGCAAGCACGCGGCTGCATAGCGGGGTGTGGAATAAGTCGTCGGCGGGATCGCATGAAGTGCGCGGGCTGACGTTGGGGATTGTGGGCTATGGGAAGATCGGCTCGCAGGTGTCGGATCTGGCCGAGGCGCTGGGCATGCGGGTCGTCTTTCACGATGTGGCGCATGTGCTGGCGCGCGGCAATGCCCGGCCGGTTAGCTTTCGCGAATTGCTGGAAACTGCCGACGTGATCACTCTGCATGTGGATGGCAAGGCGCAGAACCAGGATTTGTTTGGGGAAGACGAGATCCGCGCCATGAAGGATGGCGCGTGTCTGATCAATTTAAGCCGCGGGTTTGTGGTGGATCATGAGGCCCTGGCCCGGCATTTGAAGAGCGGAAAGCTGGCCGGAGCGGCGGTTGATGTATTTCCACAGGAACCAGAGAGTGGTGGCGCGTTTTCCAGTCCGCTGAGAGGCCTGCCGAATGTGATTTTGACGCCCCACATCGGCGGCAGCACGGAGGAGGCGCAGCAGAATATCGGGCAGTTTGTTTCGGCGCGGATGATCGACTATTTCAAGAGCGGGAACTCGCTACTGAGCGTGAACCTGCCCCAGTGTCATCTGGATTATGAAACAGGATCTCACCGGCTTACGCATATGCACCACAATGTGCCGGGAATCTTGCGGGCGATTAACGACATTTTGGCGGATCGCGGGATCAACATTGAGCGGCAGGTGCTGGATACTCGCGGGACGTTGGGATATGCCATTTACGATATCAATCGGGCTTGCGATGAGCAGCTGCTGGCTAAGTTGCGCGCGGTGCCGCAGACGATTCGGGTGCGGGTGCCGGGCTAGTGCGGCTCGATTGCAGCAAAGACCTTTAGACAAAGAGGGCACAGAGGACGGAAGAGCCCAGGGGAAAACCGAGCCGTGACATCAGTTGGCGGTAGGCGCAGCGGCGGCCTTAGCTAGCGTTGTGGTTTGGCCGGGCTCGGAGATCTCCTCGACGTGCGGGCCCAGGGTGGTTACGGGCGAGGCTGGGATTCCGTTGATGTAGATGGTGGGAGCGACGGTTCCGCCGCGGACAGTTTCGCCCTCAGGCAGGAGACCCACTGCCCGATTTCTTCCCGAACCCTTGGCCTGATAGAGCGCATAGTCGGCCAACACCAGTATCTGGTCATCAGACACGAGCTTCGGGTTGATCTCCGTCCAGGGAAAAACCGCCCAGCCGATGGAACAGGTGACGCGCAGATCGGGCATGCCGCCTTCTACACGGAAAGGCCTGGATCCGACCGAAGTGAGAACGCGCTTGGCGAGAGTGTGGGCTTCTTTACGATCGGTGCAGCGCGAGAGAAGGAGAAATTCCTCGCCGCCCCAGCGGATCAGCACATCGGTGAGGCGGGCGGCAGAATTGATGCGACGGACGACCTCGACCAGGACCTGATCTCCAATCTTGTGCCCGAACTGGTCGTTGACCTTCTTAAAGTGGTCGATATCGATCAGATAGAAAACAAGATCGCGATTTCGAAGGTCGGGGGATGGATTGCTCGTAAACGAACGCAATACCTGCTGCACGTCGGCTTCGATGGTTTTGGCGAAGTACCGCCGGTTACGAATGCCGGTCAACAGGTCGGTGAGTGAAGCGTCGAGCAGCTCATGATTGGCATTGGCCAGTTCCTTTTCGAGGCGGCCCTGTTTCAAAATGCCGACAAATGCGAAGACTACAACGGCGGCGAGCGACAACACAACGCGGAATTTCCACACCGAGTTAGGCAGGTCGCGATCGAAAAACGTCCATGCCGCCAGCAGAGGCAGAATCATGGTAACGGGAGCGGCCAGACGCGAAGCCCACCGCCAGTATCGTTCGCTATCGGGATCGCCATGCTCCGATACGGGTTCCAGACGGTGTGCCATCAAGGCGGCAAGCGTCATGCCCGCGAGACAGGCCGCCGTCGTGGCATCGTACCAACTGCCGGTAACGAAAGCGCCGGACTGGGCGAGCGTATCCACGAAGTATTCCATGACGGTGTCGAAGGCGACGATGGCCGTGAGCAGGGCGTAGAAATACCGCCATCGGCCGGAGCTGCGGAGCCAGCCGTGGAGAACGATCGCCAGCAAAATCAGGTCCTGGGCCAGGGCGAGAAACTTGTAGGCTGGGCCATAGGACTGGGGCTCGGGGGCCAGGTACTGCCATGGGATGACGAGAAATAGGTAGAGGTACAGACCCCACAACAAGAGTAAGAAAAGATCAAGCGTTCCCAGACGCTGATGTTGCTGAGTCAGCTCCACATGCGGCCGTAGCGCAAAGGCCAGAATGAGGGCCGTCCAGGCGAGATAAGTCCCGGCGTCCCCTAGAGTCATGGCGGGCGTTTGCTTCACCACCAGCTCCCAATGCATCCACAAAATCTGACTGCCGGCTTCGATGGCATAGCCGACACCCAGAAGGATCCAGACCAGGCGTTGCCGGCGGTTGCCGCTGAAGGCGTTTCTGGCAAAAGCCAGGGAGGCAGAGACCATCAGGATGAAGCCGATCCAATCGGTGATCGCGGCGAGCCGATCGGATTTCGGAAGGAGCATAGACGCGACCATCTGCGCGGCGACCAGGCAGACAACGGCCCACGCCCAAATCCTCGAGCTTGATCGAAGACGCACTAGCTCTCCATTAGAAAATTACAATCCTAGAGAATTACAACGTGTTATCCGGGGGAACCCAAGTGACAGAAGTAACCTCTGCGCGAGTGAGCGAAGCTGGACTCAATCAGATTAAGATCGCGAGTTTTTGAATTGCAGACTGCATGAGGTTACAGATGTACTGCAATGACTTGCATCTTCCGCGGAAAAAGGAACTATTTGAGTTTGACCGATTCGGGAACTCGCCAGTATCCTTAGTCTAATAATCAGGTTGCGTCTCGATGCAGATGCCAGTCTGGTCGCGCAGTCTGAGCCTGTACGGTGTTTTTCGAGGATCTTGGGTTTCAATTCAATCTTCTGGGAGTCTATATGGTTGCTGCAATTTTGCGTGCTCGCACGGTCGCGGTTGGGGTCCTGCTTTTTGTTCTTGCCGGAGTGACCATCGGCGGAGCGCAGGAGCCGGTATGGACATGGCACTACGATAACGCGCGTTCTGGGGCGAATCCGAACGAAACCATCCTGACTCCGCTTAATGTGAATAGCAACCAGTTCGGGAAGCTTTTCACCCAGCCGGTGGATGGGTTGGTGATTGGGCAGGCGTTGTATCTGCCGGGAGTCACGATTCCGGGAGCGGGCGTGCATAATGTTGTGTATGTAGCGACGATGCATGACAGCGTTTATGCGTTTGACGCGGATAGTGCGAAAGGGGGCAACGCGCGCCCGCTGTGGCACACGAGTTTCCTCATCAATGGTGCAACTACGGTTCCGATCGCCCTGCAGGGATGCGGGGCAACGACGCAATGGACGGAGGTCGGAATCGTTTCGACGCCGGTGATCGATACCGCGACGGGAACGCTTTATGTGGTAGCGAAGACTTACGAGAATTCGACGTTTGTGCATCGCCTGCACGCGCTGGATGTTACTACCGGCCTGGAGAAAGCGGGCAGCCCCATCGTGATCACAGCTAGCTATGAGGTTGACGGCAAGAACTACTCTTTCGAGCCCGCGATGCAGGTCAACCGCCCTGCGCTGCTGCTGGAGAACGGCAACGTCTACATCGCTATTGGATCGAACGGGTGCCGCGGCGGCAAGGAGGAGGGGTGGGTGGTGGCCTACAACGCTTCGACGCTAGAACCGGTGGGCGCGTTTGACGACGAACCGGGGGAGTCGGCGGCGGCCGTCTGGATGAGGGGTGGAGGGCTCTCATCCGACAGCAACGGCAACATCTATGGAGCAACCGCGGATGGACCCTTCGCGGCGGGCATGAATCTCGGACAGTCGGTATTCAAGCTGTCGCAGGTGGGCGATACGCTGCAGCTGGCGGACTGGTTCACGCCTTTCAACGAGGCGTATCTGGACCGGTGGGATCTGGATATGAGCGAACCCGTACTGGTGCTGCCAAAGCAAGCGGGTGAGTATCCGAATTTGTTGGCCGCGGTGGGGAAGGAAGGCACGATCTATATTCTGAACCAAGACAAAATGGGGCATTTCTGTGCAACGTGCACCAAGTCGGACACGCAGATCGTGGAAGAGTTGCCGGCATTCTCGCCCGAGCCCGGAGCGATGATTTACTGGAACAACACAATCTATACTTCGGGGGTCGCGGCGCCGATCGCGGCGCTGTCGCTAACAAAAGGGAAGCTGGCGCGAACGCCGTTCGCGCAATCGAAGAAGACGGCGAACGGACATTCGCCCGTGCTCTCCGCCAACGGAACTACTTCGGGCATTCTGTGGCAGCTCAACGGTACATATCTGGCGGCGTATGACGCGCTTACGCTGGCGAAACTGTATAACAGCAGCCAGGCTCCCAATGGTCGCGATCTGCTGCCCGCGCTCCCTCACTTTGCGAATATGGTCGTGGCGAATGGCAAACTGTATGTGGGAACGAACAACAGCCTGGTGGTGTTCGGGTTGCTGTAGTGTGCTGTCCCGCAAGTTCGCGAAATAGCTTGGGTTGTCGTCCTGAGCGAAGCGAACGATCTCCTGCATAGCGAATCCAAATACATCGATCCCTCGCTTCGCTCAGATATCCTTTGTGGCGGCTCGTCGGAGACGGTCAAGGATGGCTTCCCACTCGGGCATGGTGGGTGGGAGATCGACCGCGATCCACTTGTGATTCCCGGCGTCCGCCTCGTGAAGAACGTCATAGAGCGCCGCAGCGTAGTCGGCGGCCGATTGTGGCATCTGGTGGATAGTGATGTCGGTGCGGCTCGGCGGATGCTGGTGCTGCAGATAAAGTCCTTGGCCTTGGCCCTGATCGGGCACTTTCCCGTTGGTCGCTAGATATAAAGGAGTGCGGGGGCTGTAGTGGCGAGGGTGCATTCCTGGGGCGGGATGGGCCCCGGCTCGGACTTCCTGCGCAGAAGCGACTGGCCCGACTATCTCTTCCAGTTCCGTCCGCGAAATTCCGCCCGGACGAAGGAGGACCGGTCCTTGTTTGTGCAGTCCAGGCTGGACTAGCGAGAGCACAGTGGACTCGATGCCGACCTCACAGGGTCCGCCGTCGAGTATGAAATCTACGTCAGATCCTAGGCTCTGGCGGACGTGCTCAGCGGTGGTCGGAGAGAGTTCGGAGAATCGGTTCGCGCTCGGAGCCGCGAGTGGAACACCGGCGGCGCGGATGAGGGCAAGCGCGATGGGATGCGCGGGCATGCGCAGACCCACGGTGGGGAGATTGGCAGTAACGATGGCGGGGATGACGGACTGCTTTTCCAGTTGCTTTTCCAGTTGCTTCTCAAGGACCAGGGTCAGCGGGCCGGGCCAGAATCGGCGGGTCAGGCGCTCAGCGATCTCGGGCCAGTTCGCGATCAGCGACTGCGCCATTTCGATCGAAGCTACGTGGACGATGAGAGGACTCGTAAGCGGTCTGCGCTTGACGGCGTAGATGCGGGCCACCGCTTCGGTATCAAGGGCGTTGGCACCTAGACCGTAAACAGTTTCAGTGGGGAAGGCGACGAGCCGACCGGCGCGGAGGAGCCGGGCGGCGCGGTCGATTTCGCCGGGATCAACAGTTTGAGAGCCGGGTTGGCGCATAGCCGATTGTAGATTGCGGCCGTCAGATCTTGGATTGCGCTAACCGCGCGCCAACCACAGGGGGCACAGAGGAAAACAGGGGCGGGCGGAATTGCTGTGAGCAAAACCGGGGGAGGCCCCGCCCCTAACTTGCGACTTCACTTTTTCTTGTCCTTTTCTTGTTCTTCCACAACCAGGTTGTTAGTCACTGAGAATGCGCCGTGGACGCTGTTGGCCTGCATGCCGGCGATCTGCTTGTCCATCGCGCGGGCGACTACGCCCTCGAGTGTAATGTTCCCATTCTTGACGATGATGTGAATGGGCGGAACGGCACGCAGCTGGTACTGGCTCAGAACGCTGTTGCCGTAGATGGCACGGTAGGCAGCGCGGCGGACTCGGTCGTCGCTGAGGGAGGTGGGCAGAACCTCGATGTTGTTGACGACTTTTTCTACGCCTTCAATACGCTTGACCACGTTTTCGGCGTCGGACTTGAGCGTGGGACGAGACACTTGGCCGAGCAGGGTTACGGTACCATCAGGATCGACCTTGTAGGCGAGGTTGTCAAACACGCCGTAGTACGGCAACATCACGAGTTCATGACGGACTTCCTTGACGATGCGATCGAGACTCTTCTGACTGATCGCGCCAGTTAGTTGGTTGTCCTGGAGGGCGGGACCGGCGAGAGCCACCATCGAGAAAATCGTTATTGAGAGAATCAGTGGGAGAGCAAGAACTGCGAGCAGTGATTTTTTCATTTGTTGTTTCACCTCACGCAAGATTTCTTACGACATGGTCAGATCCCCTGAGATACTTCGTAGTTCTGAGACGCTGGAAAGAGCAGAGAAGTTGCTTTTTCTTTGCGCCGGGGATCCGCGCCTGACCCCCCATTTTTATAGCGAAGGCGAAAGAGCGGTGAACACGACTTTGTGAGAAAAATGGCGGCGGTTGGCGGACAAAAGTGTCCGCCCCACACAAGATCAGGCTGCCTTGGGTTTGCGCCGACGCTCGCGGAAGCCTTCGATCAAGAGATAGAGCACGGGAATAAAGAACAGGTTAAGAATTGTGCTCATGATCATGCCACCGAAGACGGTTGTGCCTACGGAGTGGCGGCCGTTTTCTCCGGCGCCGCTGGCGGTGACCAGGGGAACGACGCCGAGGATGAAGGCGAAGGACGTCATGAGAATCGGGCGGAGGCGGATGCGGGCGGCTTCTACGGCCGCGTCGAGAATGGTCATGCCGCGCTCGCGCAACTGCTCGGCGAATTCCACGATCAGGATGGCGTTTTTGGACGCGAGGCCTACCAGCATGACGAGCCCTACCTGGCAGTAGACATCGTTCTGCTGGCCGCGGATCCATTGGGCGGAAAGCGCACCGAGCAGTGCCATGGGCACGGCGAGAAGAATAATGAAAGGCAGTACGAAACTTTCATACTGCGCCGAGAGGGTCAGATAGACGACTAGCGTTCCCAGACTGAACAGGATGAGTGTGGTCGATCCCGACGCTAACTCTTCCAGCGAAATTCCCGACCATTCGTAGGTGTAGCCCTGAGGCAATATTTTCGCGGAGAGTTGCTGCATCGCGTCCAGGGCCTGTCCGGAGCTGAAGCCGGGGGCAGCGGAGCCGTCGATTTCCGTTGAGCGGAAAAGGTTGTAGTGACTGATGACCTGGGGCGCGACGTTCTGGGTGATGCTGACCAGATTTTCCAGCGGAACCATGGCGCCGGAATCGGACCGCACGTAGTACTGCTTGATGTCCTGCGGATGCGAACGGAATTGTTTGTCGGCCTGTACGTACACGCGATAAGAGCGGTTATTGAAATCGAAGTCGTTGATGTAGGCCGAACCCATGTAGACGCTGAGTGTGTCGGTGATCTGGCTGAGCGGGATGTGCAAGCTCTTGGCCTTTTCGCGATCGATGGTAACCACGAACTGCGGATCGCTCGCGGTGTAGGTGGTGAAGAGTCCAGCGAGATCTTTTCGCTCGAAGCCGGCGCGAACGAGGTCATGGGTGACTTTGTCGAGATCCTGAAGCGTGTGATTGCCCTGGTCCTGGAGTTCGAACTGGAATCCGCCGAACTCGCCGAGACCTTGTACGGCGGGCGGTTCGAAGGCGATCACAATTGCGCCGGAAATTCCGAATAATCGGGGACGCAGTCGATTGAGGATGGCGGAAGCGGTGTGATCGTGGCCCTTGCGCTTCTCGTAGGGCTGAAGGGTTAGGAAAACGAGACCGGCGTTGGGCGTGTTGCCTCCGAAGCTGAAGCCGGAGACGGCGAAAGTGCCCAAGACGTCGGGGAACTCCTTGGTAATGGCAGTGACCTGCGCACCGATATTTCGCGTGTATTCGAGTGAAGCTCCGGTGGGGGCCTGGACGGCAACGATGAGGTATCCCTGATCTTCGGTGGGGACGAAGCCCTGGGGCACTTGGCGGAAGACGAAGTAGGCTAGGCCGAGTCCGGCGGCAAACAGGATCAGAGCGACAGCTTCGAAGCGCAGAAAAGTACGGAGCGCGCGCACGTAGGCGTTGTTAACCGCGGCCAGAACACGGTCGACGCGCTTGAAGAACCAATTCTTTTCGCCGTGCAGGCGACCGAGCAGTAGCGCCGAGAGCGCGGGCGTAAGAGTCAGCGCGTTGAAGGCGGAAATCGCGATCGAGAAGGCAATGGTCAGCGCGAACTGACGGAACAGAATGCCGGTTGTGCCGGGAAAGAAAGCGACTGGCACGAAAACTGCAATCAGTACCAATGAAGTGGCGATGACCGCGCCGGTAACTTCTTTCATGGCGTCGGAGGCGGCTCGGACGGGATTTAGTTCGCCTTCCTGCAAATGACGCTCGATGTTTTCGATGACGACGATAGCGTCGTCGACCACCAAGCCGGTCGCTAGCGTGATGCCGAACAGCGTCAGCGTGTTGATGGAGAAGCCGAGGAGCTTGACAAACGCGAAGGTGCCGATGAGCGAGACCGGAATAGTTACGGCCGGAATAATGGTGGAGCGCCAATCTTCGAGGAAAACGAAGATGACCAGGATGACCAGGAAGATGGCAGACCCCAGGGTCGAGACTACGTCGCGGATGGATTCGCCAACCGCGTCGGTGGTATCGAAGGCGACCTCATACTTCATGCCGGGCGGAAAGCGCTTCGAAAGGCGTTCCAGTTCAGCTAGGCATTTGCGGTGAACGTCGAGGGCATTGGCGGTGGAAAGCTGGAGAACGCCGATGCCAACTGAGTTGTGCCCGTTGTAATCGAGGGTAGAGCTGTAATCTTCGGCGCCGAGTTCGGCGTGACCGACGTCGCGCAGGCGGACTAGGGTGCCATCGGCATTGCTTTTGAGAATGATGTCATCGAACTGCGAGGATTCTGAAAGACGGCCGACAGCGCGGACGCTGATCTGGAACTGCTGGCCGGGAATTGACGGCTGAGAGCCGACTTGTCCGGCAGCAACTTCAACGTTCTGCTCCTGGAGAGCGCCGACCACATCGTCGGCGGTGAGAGCGCGGCTGGCCATGCGTACCGGATCGAGCCACAGGCGCATGGAGTATTTGCGCTCGCCGAAGATCTGGACGTCGGCCACCCCGGGAACACGCTTCAGGTTGTCGCGGACATAGACATCCAGGTAATTGCTCATGAAGAGCGTGGAGTAGCGAGCGTCGGGCGAGAAGACGCCGGCGCCGAAAACGAAATTTTCGGAGGTCTTGGCGACCGTAACTCCGACTTGCTTGACCGCGTTGGGGAGCCGTCCTTGTGCAGTGTTGACGCGGTTCTCGATGTCAACGGCGGCGAGGTCGGGATCGCGGGCGATGTCGAATGTGGCCGTGATGGTACTGACGCCGTTGTTGGTACTGGAGGAGGTGATGTACTTCATGCCCTCGGCGCCATTGATCTGCTGTTCAAGGGGCGTGGTGACAGCGGATTCGACTGTCTGGGAACTGGCTCCGGTATAAACGGCGGTGACGGCGACCTGGGGCGGCGCGAGGTTGGGGAATTGCGCGATGGGCAGCGTGGGAATGCAGACGGCGCCGGCGAGAATAATCATCAGGGCGCAGACAGTGGAAAATACCGGGCGATGAATGAAAAAGTCGACCATCAGAAGCGGTTCTCGGTTCTCAGTTCTCAGTCTTTGGCACGTGCTGCTTGCTGTTTTATCAGGAGCCGGTTTTGGGAAATCTTTCCTGGACTTCTGCTAGCTGCTGCTTTCTTGCGGGACTTCCTGCGGCACTACGGGTACGCCATCGATTAGAAACTGAGTGCCGGAGACGACTACCTTGTCTCCGGGCTTTACGCCGTCGAGGACTACATAATCGTTGCCGACGATTTGGCCGATCTGGAGCGGCTTTTGGTGGACCACGTATCCACCTTTTTGGTCAGACTCCGCGACGAAAGCGAAATAGAGGCCGCCAATTCGCGACACGGCGACGACCGGAACCACCGGCCTTTCTTGGCTGCCCCACACAACACGAGCGCGGATGAACTGGGCAGTACGCAGGCTGTCGTTCGAGTTTGCGATCTGCGCTTTGACCAGCACGGTCTGTGTCGAGTTGTCGACCTGTGGCGAAATAAAGGTGACGCGGCTCGTGGCGAGCAAATTTCCGGAACCGTCAACGATCCGGACGGGAATATCCATCTTCAACTGAGAGGACTTCTCGATCGGAATGTAGATATACGCTTCGAGGCTGCCGGGCCGGTCGACCGTGGTAAGCGTGGTGGTGGTGACAACGCGGTCGCCAATGCGGACGGGAACGTCGCCGACAATGCCGGCACGCGGGGCGACGACCTGGTAGTAGTGCAACTGGACCTGCTGCTCGCTGACTTGAGCATCGAGCGAGTGCAGTTGCGCCTGGGCCGCATCGAGGGTCGCGCGCGCCTGGTCGAGATCCTGCTTGCTGACTACGCCGGCATTGGCAAGACCGCTGACGCGATCATAATTCTGCTTCGCCCATGTAACCTGGGCGACCTGGGCAGCGCGAGCGTCCTCCTGGCTCTTGACCGTGGCCTGTTGCTTGGCGGGGTCGATCTGCATCATGGGAGCGCCGTCCGCAACGCGCTCGCCGGAGTGGACGTAGATCTGCGTAATGATGCCTTCAACCTGCGGCATAACTACGGCGGAGTCGCGGGACTTCAAGGTGGCAACGTAGTCAGTGGTGTCGTCGACTTTTTGCGCCTTGGCCGTTTGTACTTTAACCGGCATCGCCTGCGGGGCGGCTGCTTTGGCCGCTTTGCTGTTGCCGCATGCGGTTGTAGAAAGGAGTGCGGCTAAAAGGGCGCCGGGCAGAATCATACCGGGCGGAATCATGGATGACGTTCTTTCGAAGAATCGAGACATAGTCATTAGATCCATAGCTCCATTATTAGCTCCAGCGCTTAACGAAACCAATCGGCACCCGCCAATATTGGATCATCCATATAGATTCATAGCAAGGGGGGGAGGCTCCGAAGAATTTTCGCTTCTGCTAAATTGTTTTGTCATGAAACCGAGCCGAAGTTTTGCGAGCGACAACAACGCGGAGGTGCATCCCGAGGTGCTGCAGGCTCTGCAGCGCGCCAACCAGGGGCACGTGGTTGGGTACGGGGATGATCCGCAGACGGAATCGGCGGTGGGAAAATTCCGAGAACACTTTGGGGCCGATGTCGCGGTCTTCTTCGTTTTCAACGGGACGGCGGCAAATGTGCTGAGTTTGCAGGCGCTGACACGGTCGTTTCATGCGGTGCTGTGCCCGGAGCTTTCTCATATTTACACCGACGAATGTGGGGCGCCGGAAAAGTTTACGGGCTGCAAGTTGGTGCCTCTGGCTGCGCCGGATGGGAAGCTGAGGGTGGAAACGGTGACCCATGCGTATCACGGAATCGGGGATCAGCACCACGTGCAGCCGCGGGCAATTTCGATTACCCAATCCACCGAGATGGGCACAGTCTACAAGCCGCAGGAAATCGAGGCGTTGGCGCGGTTCGCGCACGATCGGAAGATGTTCTTACACGTGGACGGGGCGCGGATTTCAAACGCCGTGGCTGCGCAGCGATTGACTTTGCGGCAGGCGACACGCGATTTGGGAGTGGATCTGCTTTCGTTTGGCGGGACCAAGAACGGGCTGATGGGCGTGGATGCGGTGGTCTTCTTTCGCCCGGAACTGGCAACGGATTTTTTGTTTGTGCGCAAGCAGGGAATGCAACTGGCATCGAAGATGCGCTACATGTCGGTGCAGATGGAGGCGTTGCTGACGAACGATCTGTGGCGGAGGAATGCGGAGCACGCGAACCAGATGGCACGTTTGCTGGAACAGGAAGTGAAGAAGATTCCACGTATCCAAATTGTGTACCCCGTGGAAGCGAACGGGGTATTCGCGCAAATTCCGCGCGAGGCGATCGAGAAGATACAGGAGCGGTACTTCTTCTATGTGTGGAGCGAAGAGGAGTCGGTGGTGCGGTGGATGTGTTCTTTCGACACGACCGAGGAGGACGTCCAGGAGTTTACGCAGTTTGTGAGCGACGTGGTAAGAAACTGCAGAACTTAAGCTCCAGAGTGTAGGTCTCACGTGGCGCCTCTATGCAGGAGGAATCCGATTTCCCGCCTCGTGACGGAAAACCGGGGGCCGTCTCTTTCATTTCTTGCCTGCCCTAACCCTTGCCCATCGCGCTCTCTGCGCGGCTGCGATTCTCTTGCGTCCTGCCGCCGAAATCGTTCGTTTCTTGCGAGTCGAGGCCGGTCCACGCTTGCTCCCCCGCAGGAAGACCTTCCCGAAGGTAGTTAGGGCAGCGGTTACGCGGTGGAGTTCATTCTCGAGTCGCGCTCGTTCCTGCTCGAGTTGTTTAACCACGGACTGAATTAGTGTTTTTGGCATGGGGGGATTTTATCACTTGTAAGTTGAACATCAAGGCCGTTCCGGCGGGAGGGGATCGGTAACTGGCGCAAGATTCCCATTTGTGGATGAAATCTCGCTCTGGGCAAGGAGTCCAGGCTACAAATCTCTCCTTGCAAAGCGATGGAGTAAGGCACCCAGGGTGGCAGATGGTCAAGGGAACAGTCGTTACCAGCCCGATCGGACCTGCAGTCAGACTTGCGCTCGGAGTTACTATTCCGCCGAACTGGTTGCGCTTCCAATAGGACATGGCCATGAAACCGATGCGGATGTTCATGGGGTGGGAAGGTGAGGACAAAGCCTTGCCGCCATTGTGGCCCCTTGCAATCTTAAAGTGGTACTATCCGCTACTGACAACATGACAAAGCCTTGTTTGCCCCAGTCATCAAGTCGCAATGCGCGGAGGTTTTTCACGACGGTCACTGCCGTCTGCCTGATTTCGGTCGGGATGCCTGCAAATCCAGAAAGTGCCCAGGCTCAGCCAGTGGCGGCAGGCAAGGGACTCCGGCCGGCCAGTACACTTCCGCTGACGAGCTTTTATGACGCGCCCCATCCGCTGCCCGCGGGCAAGCCTGGAGAACTGATACGTTCGGAAGCAATCGACCAATACAACCTTCCGTATGAATTGTCGGCATTGCGGATTCTTTATCACTCTCGGACTGCAAACGGAGAAGACGTGGCCGTCTCGGCTGTGGTGCTAATTCCGGATGGCAAGCCTCCGGCAAGCGGATGGCCGGTAATTGCCTGGGCGCACGAGTTCAGAGGAGCAGCGCGACCGTGCGCTCCCTCGCTGATGAAAAATCTTGGCGCTGGGCCGCTGCTCGCGATGTACGCCAATCTCGGATATGCGGTGGTTGCGACCGACTATTCCGGATTGGGCGCCGATTCTGGTAAGCCAGTGCTGGACATGGAGTCAAACGCGTTGGACATCATCTATTCGATTCCGGCGGCGCGCGCGGCTGTACCACAGATCGGGCTTAAATGGATCGCGGTGGGACCTTTTCAGGGAGCTCTGGCCGCCGTGGCCGTGGCACAGAGCGGCGTAAACGATCCTAATTATCTGGGCAGCGTCGCCACTTCTGGCTTGGCGGATGCGCAGGAGGCCTACCAACGCTTCGCGCTGCGTCCTTCTAACCGCATGCTGCTGGTATTGGCGTCGACCATCAAAGCGCTTTATCCGGAGTTCCAGTTGAGCGACATGCTGAAAGACGTGGCGCTTCCTGCATACCAGCGTGTTACGCAGACCTGTGGAGGAGAAACAGATACGGAGTTCACCAACGAAATGCTCAAACCGGGATGGGAGAACAATCCGTTCGTGAAGGAATTTTTCAGCAGGAATACTCCCGGTCAAGAGCGGGCCCACAGCCCGCTCCTCGTAATCAGCGGCGAGGCGGACTCGGCTATACCGGCGGACATGTCGGGAAAAACCGTGGCCCGCATGTGCAAGCAAGGAAGCCGAATTCTTTTTTTGAAGTATCCGGATCTCGATGCCAGCGGCGTGATGGGAGCTTCGGTCGCAGACCAGATCAGTTGGATCAAGGCGCGCTTTGCCGGACATGCTGCCCCTGGCAACTGCCCTTGAGTAACCTCAGCGGCTGAAGCCGCAGTCGAGAGAATGCAGTTACCGCAGCGCTGAACAACGCGCCACCCAAAATCGGCTACCAGGTCGGGTCAGAGTCAATTTCGTGATCGGCCTGCCTGAACTGATTGCGTTTGCGATAAACAATGAAAATCATGCCGACTGACATCAACGTGGGAGGGACGATAAGAATCAGAATTCCGCTGCGCAAGGCTTGAATCATTCGAGCACCGGCGGAAGCGGCCTGGGTATAGCAGAGCGCGCAACTCTGGGAGAAGGCCGGGAGCGGGGCCGCGAGCATGACCAGTGCAACCAGCGCAATACCAATCAGCAGGAACGGTCTCTCGATTCTCATCTTTCCTTTTAACATCTCGTTCCCTCAACTCGCCTCTCAACTCGCGGCGTTCCCTGCGTGGGTCATTTTGAAAATGGCGCGCCGGTAACCATCCGGAAGCTGTCGGTCCACCCATATTGCATCCCCAGCAGGACAGCAACCGTAAAAATGACGACGAACAACAGAAACGCCCTCTTTT
>Ga0181532_10001344_pt1 | contig 23986 bp, 18 predicted proteins | sample PEATcosm2014_Bin_33_FD_119768 | JGI IMG/M metagenome (GOLD analysis project Ga0181532, IMG submission 119768) | Peatland microbial communities from MTU Mesocosm Facility, Houghton, MI, USA - PEATcosm2014_Bin11_30_metaG | ecosystem: Environmental > Terrestrial > Soil > Wetlands > Peat | place... | reverse complement strand
GCGCGCAAATTGCTGCCGAAGAAGAGAACGTTCCCCTGCACCGTGCGATCGAGCACAATTTTGCCTTCCCGTGTGATGAGTTGACTTTGCACAGTTAACTTTGTCGCGCCGCTCACGGTGGTGACTGCACGCTGCGTTTCGCTCCCGCGCGTATACTTCACGACCGTGGTCTTCAAGATCAGCAAGTCCGGAAGCTGGCTAGCTTTACTATCGCCCTCGCGCAGGACCTGCTTGAATCGCTTCGTCTTATTCAACTCTTCCAAAAGGTTCTCGTAAATCGCGACTTGAAAGGAATATGCGAGATCCGCTTGCCCGGGATCAATCCGCTGCACTTGCACGCTCCATTGGGTGCCAGAACCGCTGCTTCCACCGGAGGATTCTCCCGCTGCACTTTGGGCAGCCAGCTGACCCGAAAATGCAACCGCAAGCGCGACGGTGGCCGCCACACAGAAGGTCCATGAATTCGGTTTACTTGTCTTCATGTGTAACCTCCGAGGCGCTTTTTGTCGTTGGGTCTTCGCCAGCTCTGGAAGGTACGCCTCGAGCAACGAGTTCATCCCTCACGAGTTCACCTTGTCCTTTTTTCAATTGGAAGATCGCGCCATGGACTCCTCCATCAACGTCAACATATTCCAGGGTCAGCGTGTCGTATTTTTTGTGAGCAAAGAGACTAACGACTCGGCCGCCTCCGAACGGAGCGGCGGCCTTGCCTATCTTCATCGGCACTCCACCGACCTGCATCGTTTCATCACCCAGGAAAACACCCCGCACAGAAGCGATGTCTAACTGTGCGAGGGGCTTGCCGCCTTGCTGAAATCGCAACCCATTGTCTTGGGTGGACAGGGTTCCTTTGCAATTGCTTTTTGTGTTCGGCAAACCCACAAGATGAGTAGCGCGAATGCTGAATGGTGAGTTCGCCTTCAATGTTGGGGCGGTGCTCTGGGCCAATGCGCCTATGCTGGAGCATAACAGCAATGCCCAGAGAGTGATCATTGCGCGTCCGCCGAAGCAGCCGCTGTTGTCGTTCCGTGAAACAAACAAACGATACATTGTTCCTCCAGGTCGACTCCAATCGCTGGGTCGACATGTAACTCCTGACGAAACGTTGCAAGCATGACTCTCCCGTAGGCGGAGGATCTATTTCGTCTGCTTAGGTTCGGTAACGGGTCTTTGGCTTTCTATCGGCACCTGAAGCGAGCGACCCAAAATGTCGTTGTAAGTGATGGTGTCCTTTCCGACGGATACCAGCAGATCACGCCCCGCTGCATATTTCGGGGCGAGTTCGCCCAGCGGTGTTGTGTACCGCACCAAATAAATTGTGCCACCCACCTTCACGGATACGTCATAGGTGATGGGATCAGATGCGTCCTCTCCTGCAGCCGGATGCGGCTTCACCTCAGTAATGGTGGCTATCTGCCACTTCGACGCGGACTGGCACAGCGCCGGAAATGTGAGCAGACACAGAGCGAATACACCTATTAACTTCCGCACGATTGACTCCTCCGGTTTGCTCTTTCTTGGTCCGGCAATTCGGTCCTAGGAACGGCCGGTCGCCGAAGAGCAGACCCCGATCACTTGGGTTGGATCGCAATCCCCATGCCAATCGGCGGAAGCGTGAGGTAGCGTCTTCAACGCGCTTGACTCTTCATGTGTTTGCACGGCGTCGGTCTCGCAGACTGATCGCAACTCGAAGTGCCAAGTTCGCCCACATCTGGGCACATGCCTAGTGCTGGGCACGGCATCATATTTAATACCGGCGCCGCACTCAGGAACTGCTTTGTTGTCGGCTCTTATTCGCGATTCGGTATTGGCATTAAGCTTGCACTCTCGTAGCTGAGCGAGGCGGCAGGCAGTTAGTGCCCTAGACGGACTCCGCAGCCAACCACTACGGGCTACTGAGAGCCGAAAACCCGCGGCACATCTCAGTCTTTTGCGGCCCCTGTTCTGCCCCTCGCATCTTTTTCGGATTTCTGGATAGGAGAATGATTATGAGCACCTTTAACACACTGCCGGGTGAATCGAACGGGCACATCATCTCGTCGATCATTAATCTGATCTGCCCACAATGCGGTGGAAGAATGTCGGAATTCCAATGTGAAGGGAGATGCCGCAGAAACTGGCTTGCTGAATGGGAATGGGCGAATTACACGACGAGAAGCTCGACTTCGCACCGTCGCCGCCATGCTGCCCGGTCGATGCGGTGAGCTACGGTACTTCGGTGGATTCGTCCTCAGTGGACGAAAGGATCACCATGGCGCCAGTTGAAGAGGCAGTAAGCGAGAGTGTGGAAGAAAGATCGCTGGTCGAGAAATCACTGGACGGCAACATCGGGACCATTACGCTCGACAATCCTCCGAAGCACAATGCTCTAGGCGCGGCGCTGATCGGAGAGTTGCTTCTGGCGCTTTCAGATCTGACAAACGCAGGAGCGCGAGCGATTGTATTGCGAGCGTATAAGGGAGCGAAGGTCTGGTCCGCTGGGCACGATGTCCGGGAATTGCCGACCAATGGCCGCGATCCATTGACGTACGACGATCCGTTGCGAAGAGTGGTGCGCGTGATTAAGGAATCTCCGACGCCGATCATCGCGATGGTCGAAGGCGGTGTCTGGGGTGGAGCCTGTGAAGTGGTTATGAGCTGCGATATCGTGATCGCCGCAGAAGGAACCACCTTCGCGATCACGCCGGCAAAGCTGGGCGTCCCCTACGATATCGAGGGCACGTTGAGCTTCATGCAGTCGGTAAGTCTACCGGTTATCAAGGAAATGCTGTTTACGGCCCAGCCGATGACGGCTGACCGCGCGCTGCGAGTGGGACTCATCAATCAGGTTGTCCCCGCGGAACACCTGGAGTCGGCGACTAGGGAACTGGCCGGGTACATGATCCGAAATTCACCACTAGTGATCTCGCTATTGAAAGAGCAGCTGCGAGTCCTCGGCGAAGCGCACCCGCTTAATCCTGAAGGGTTCCAACGGATTCAGGCAATACGGCGCCGGATTTATGACAGCGCCGATTATCAGGAGGGCATCCGGGCTTTTTTTGAGCGGCGTGCGCCGAAATTCGAAGGACGTTGAGACGATGGCAACAAACAAAACGTATCCATGTCTGACCGCGGACGAAGCGGCAGTGCTGATCCCTAACGGAGCGATGGTCGCCGTAAGCGGCTTTACCCCTGCGGGTGCTCCCAAGTCGGTGCCGCAGGCGCTCGCTAAACGAGCTCGGGAATTGCATCAGGCAGGCGCGGCGTTCCAGGTGAAGCTCCTCAGCGGGGCTTCGACTGGCGCCGCCTGTGACGACGAACTGGCCGCCGCCGAGGCGGTAAGCTGGCGGGCTCCTTACATGACCTCGGCCCCCATGCGCCAACTGGCCAATACCGGAAAAATCGAGTTCGTCGACATGCACCTATCGCATGTCGCACAGGTTGTTATGGAAGGCTTCCTCGGCCCGATCGACTTCGCAATCATCGAGGCAACAGAGATCACGCCTGACGGGAAGGTGTATCTGACGACTGGCATCGGCAATACGCCGACCTTCCTTCAGTGCGCGGACAAGGTCATCATCGAGCTGAACGCGTACCACTCGACTCGACTGCGGGAGATCACCGACATCCTCATATTGCCCACACCGCCGCGCCGCACCCCAACTCCAATTCACGACCCTCTTGACCGGCTCGGTCGCGGCTATGCCACGGTCGATCCGTCCAAGGTGAAAGCCGTCGTCCATACGAATGAGCCGGACGGTGGACGGGCGTTCGCCGCGCCGGATGAGTCCAGCCGACGAATCGCCGAACACGTTGCCGGGTTCTTCATGCAGGAAATACGCTCTGGGCGAATTCCATCCGAGTTCCTCCCGCTTCAGAGTGGGGTCGGCAATATCTGTAATGCCGTGCTGTCCGGACTTGCCTCGTGCCAGGAGATTCCGCGTTTCAAGGTCTACACCGAAGTGTTGCAGGATGCAATGCTCGATTTGATTGCCTCCGGAAAATCGCTTGGGGCGAGCGCCACGGCACTAACGTTAAGCGACCAGAAACTAAAGTTCCTTTACCAGAACTTCAGCGAATTCGCTGACCGGATTGTGCTCCGGCCTCAGGAAATCTCCAACAATCCCGGGATAGCCAGGCAACTCGGCGTGATCGCCACAAACACCGCGATTGAAGTCGATCTGTACGGCCACGTGAACTCGACGCACATCATGGGCACCCAGATCGTCAACGGATTGGGCGGCAGCGGCGACTTTGAGCGCAACGCCTACCTCTCCGTATTCATGTGCCCATCAACCGCCAAAGGCGGCCGGATCTCGACGATCGTGCCGATGTGCTCGCACGTCGACCACAGCGAACACTCTGTACAGGTGGTCGTCACGGAGCAGGGTCTGGCCGATCTTCGCGGTCTTGCTCCACTAACACGGGCGCGGCGAATCATCGACAACTGCGCGCACCCCGCGTATCGAGATGCTCTACACCGGTATTTGGAAAATGCACCGATGGGCCACATCGGCCATGATCTGCGCCGTTGTTTCGACATGCACCTGAATTATCTCGAGCATGGAGCGATGCTGCCGGAGTTGGACCTCACGATCTTCGAGCCGCATCAGGTCTGGAGACAGTAGTAATGGCCGATAACCAATTGGTAGGAAATGGATCATAGGCCTAAGGAGGATGGAGTATGCCAATCCCGAAAATGATGAGCGCAGCAGTCGTTGAACAATTCCGCGAGCCACTCGTGATGCGAGAGCTTCCGGTGCCTACACCTGGGCCGGGGCAGGCCTTGGTGGAAATCATGGCGAGTGGGGTCTGCCACACTGACCTGCACGCGGCTGACGGCGATTGGCCGGTGAAGCCAAATCTTCCCATCACTCCCGGACATGAAGGAGCCGGCATTGTCGTCGCGCTCGGGTCGGGTGTTACACATTTAAAGGAAGGCGACCGGGTCGGTATTGCGTGGTTGCATAGCGCGTGCGGTCATTGTGACTTTTGCCTTTCAGGCTGGGAAACCCTTTGTCTGCAACAGAAAAACTCTGGCTATTCGGTGAATGGCAGCTTTGCCCAGTATGCATTGGCACAAGCCGACTACGTGGGGCGGATCCCGCAGAAGTTGTCGTTCGTGGATGCGGCACCGATTCTCTGTGCTGGAGTGACGACCTACAAAGGGCTGAAAGAAACCAACACGCGGCCGGGCGAGTGGGTGGTGATCTCAGGTGCGGGCGGCGGGTTAGGCCATGTTGCGATTCAGTATGCCAAGGCAATGGGGCTGCATGTGGCGGCAGTGGACTTGGGCCCGGAAAAGGCGGCATTGGCACAAAGGCTCGGAGCCGAGATTGCAATCGATGCCAAGACACAAGATCCGCCCACCGAGATTCAGAAACAAATTGGCGGGGCGCAGGGAGTTCTGGTAACGGCCGTGTCGACGATAGCTTTCAAGCAGGCGATCGGCATGCTGCGGCGCGGCGGCACCTGTGTGCTCAACGGTCTGCCTCCGGGAGAATTCCCAATCTCAATTTTCGATGTGGTGCTGAACGGGTACACCATCCGGGGCTCGATTGTGGGCACTCGGCTCGATTTGGAAGAGGCTTTGAGCTTTGCCGCTGAAGGCAGGGTGAAGGCAATCATCGAGACACAGCCTCTCGAATCGATCAACGACGTTTTCCAGCGCCTCAAGACTGGGAAGGTCAACGGGCGAGTCGTGCTCACAGTCGGGGCGCAAGCGTCCCGGGAGGCATTCAGGAAGTCCGCATGAGACTACTCAAGTGGGAATGGCGTGCTTGCCGATCTGGGCTAGCATACGCCGGAAGTTCCCCGGTCGTTAGGCTATGTGGCTGCGATTCTTGATGGAAACAACCTTCTGGATTTCAAACGCGGAAAGTTTTCTGACCCAGTGGTGGAAGGTCTGAAATGAGTGCTGAGGAGGTCTTGCATGCGTTCTATCGTAACGCTCCGTATCTCTTCTTAGGAGCAGCTTTCACTGCCGTCGGCATTGTATCCGCTGCTTTTGCTGTTCTACGCCGCCGACGCGACTCGCTCCTTATCTTCTTCGCTTTGTTTGCTGCGCTATATGGCCTTCGACTGTGGATTTCGTCACCCCTGCTTGCAATGACGGTGCCCGGTTCGACGATTTACCCCCGAGTACGCGCAGGTTTTAGCTACATCATCCTTATTCCCGCATTTTTGTTTTTCATCTCGCTCGGTTTGCCAAGACGAATTGAGCGGGTCGTCGGGTATGCCACGGTTGGGTTAGGCTGCATCCTCGCCTCGGCCACCTTCCTGTTCGGTGATTCCATCATCTATGAGCGAACGAACAGCTTCGCGATAATCAGCGCGTCGACGTTCTTTTCATTTGCTTCATGGCGGACAGTTCCAGCGAGAGTGAGAATCCTGAGGCCGCCGATTTTGCCGTGATTCGCTGGGGTTTGCTGATTTTTCTTGCTTTCGTGGTGTGGCAAAACTTGATGGGATTCTTTCCCATTTCTCTGCCCCAACTCGAACCTTTCGGGTTCGCGGCATTTCTTGGGACTCTGGGTTTTGTTGCTGCGCGTAGTACCTTACGGCGGGATCAACAACTAAAGGAAATCCAAAGCGAACTAGAGGTAGCCCGTCGCATCCAGTTATCCATTCTGCCAAGCGAATTCCCTGTTTCCATGAACTTCCGAGTAGCCGCCCGGTATGTGCCCATGAGCTCCGTGGCAGGCGATCTTTACGACCACATCATTGCGGATGACCACCAGGTGGGACTTCTCATCGCCGATGTGTCGGGGCATGGAGTACCCGCCGCCCTTATCGCATCGATGGTGAAACTCGCGGCTTCTTCGCAACGAGGGGTTGCTGCCGATCCCTCGCGGTTCTTGTCCGGCATGAATTCGGCTTTATTGGGCAGCACGCAGAACCAATTCGTTACCGCAACGTATCTCCACCTGAACTCAGAGTCTGGAGAACTGCGATACTCCGCTGCGGCGCATCCGCCTCTCTTGCTCCTAAGGAGTGGACGCGTGACTCAAATTGAAAAGAATGGATTGATGCTTGCTGCCTTCGCTTTTGCGTCCTACTCGACTGCCGTCCACAAGCTCGAAGCAGGTGATCGAATGGTGATGTATACAGACGGGATTTTGGAGGCTTCCAATGCTGCGGGGGATTTCTTCGGGCACGAGGCCCTGTGCGATCTGCTGAAAAGGACTCGAGTACTATCCCCCGCTATGGCGGCGGACGCTATTGTTTCTTCCGTTCGACAATGGTCGGGGAAACAGGACGACGACCTGACCGTTCTTATTTGCGACTACACTCCTGGAATCGACGAGTGTGGTACCGCGATCCCTCCGGTTGCTAGCCGGTAGGCACGCGAGATCCGTCGCCCGCGGTTCGACAAAACTACGGCGCCGGTCTGGCTGAGAGAACCACCACGGTGTAGTGCTCGATCCGGCCCAAGGTGAACTCAAGGACGCTCCCGTGCAGAAATAGGTCAGCCAACTGAGGCGGGGCCGCGTCTGGCGAAAGGACGTTTACCTCCCAGCGACTCAGGTCCTTGGTTTCTCGCAGATCGACCAGCCCGCTCAGGTCCAGCCGCACTTTCACGTTCTCTGCCGGGACCTGGTGATCGTAGTTGAGCAAGTGGAGAATCAAAGTCCGCCCCTCGGCTTTCCGAGTTAACTGGCCCAGCACGTGACCGCGCGGCTCCAGGCTGAGGCGAGGCCCTCCGGCCGCGGCTTCGGCGCGCGCCGCAATCCCCGCCTCAGCCTTCCCGGTCCTGATGATGACGCCCCCGGCGGCGGTAAACGTATCCAATCGTGCCTTTTGTTCTCCACTGAGCTTGCGCATGTCGGCCGGCATCACCAGTACCTTGAATCGCTCTAAGGGAACTCCCTTCTCCAAGTGGGCGAGAACTTTGGTCTCGAAAAAGACGCTCTGCTTGAGGAATTCGTCGGCCAGCGGATTGTGCGGTTCCGCAGAGATCAAGGCGATCCGCGCCGCTGGCGCCGCCTGGTGATACAGATCCTGATGCTCCACCAGGAAATGGTTGTATTGGGCGATGGCCGTCCAGGCCTCCCGGGCCTCCGGTTCGCCTTTGATTAGCGCGGAGAGGAATCGGCCCTCGATGTTCCGCGAGGTGGCCGCGCCGAACATGTAGGCCTCGGCGATGGAAAGCTTCTGCTCGGCCGGGCTGGGGATACAGCGCTCGCGCGGGCCGCAGTGGTAGAGATCGTTCTCATACTTCAGGGGCTGCCAAAGCTCCTTCTCCCCACTCAGGAATTTGATTTTGCGGGCATTGCCCACCTGCCACTGACCGTTCCATACTCCCGGAGTGTCCTTGCCGTCCTCCTCCCAGATCGCCTCGTTCATGTCGTTCAACGCAAACCGATCCGGCGAAATATGGATGTTGGCATAAACCATGACCTTGGGCCGGCCGGTCTCCCGTGCCTTCCGTTCCACCATCCGCTGGGTATCATCGAGCAACTGGGCCAGGCCGCGGTTGTAGCCGATCATGTTGTCCCATGCGATCGCGTCCACGCCCGCGTCCACCGCCAACTCCGCCTTCTTCAAGAGATAGGCCCGCCAGCCAGGCTTGCGCGCGTCGGCCAAGCGACGCTTCCAGGAGATTTGCAGGTCGGTCTTTGTCGGACCTGCGTAGAACATGGGGACGCCATGCATCCACAGGCCGTACTTTTTCGTCTCCGGGTCGTCGCGGTAGGTGCTCTTTTGAAACATGTTAGAGGCGGATAGATAGGCCGACACGTGGATGCCGTTCTCATGGCAGCGGGCGATTACCCTTTTCAGGTTCTCCCGGTTCTCGTTTTCGTCCTTCAGCGACCAGCCGTTGCTCCACGTGACCCAGATCCAGTTGAACTCCGCCTGCTTGAGCAAACCGAGCATTTGCTCGAAATCGCGGTCATAGATGTGGGTCAGGACGTCCTTTTCTTCAGCGCTGAACTTGCTACCCCACCAGGTCCGTTCGGCTTTCCAGTTCTCGATCTGTCCGCCGTCGATCCGGATGAAACGAAAGTTCCCCTGCTCCGCCCAGGTCGGCACGTCCTCCGGCTTGGCGCGATACAGTTTCGGGGTCGGCTCAAATGATTGCGCCGAACAAAGCAGCAGGCAGGCGGTGACAAAACCAATTAATCGAATGCCTCCTACAATTCGGACAAGTTGCATGGTTTTTTCCCCACCAAACGCTCATGAACAGATCGCCAACGGCTCGCAATCGCCCAATGGTCAAAATAGCTGTTCATTGCATCAGCACGACGCGCCATATCTCAGGCCTGGTCGCGCACGGCTGCATCATCCAGGTAGCGCGCAACGGCAATCTCCAGATTGAAATGCATACCTTCGCGTCCCAGCAACTGCCCCAGCGGGGATCGTTGTATGATGGCCAAGACTCTGGGAGTCATGCCAATCAGCCACAGTTGAACGCCATGCTGGCTTTGCCTCTTCGCGAGTTGTGCGAACATCTTCACCGCGGTGTACTCCATGTCGAGGACTCCGCTAGCTTCGACGGCGACGACCTTCGGTTGCGCTTCCCGGACCAGCGGCTCAATCTTGTGTGCGATCTGTGCCGCATTTGCAAAGAAAATTGGACCTTCCGGCCTGAGCAGTAAGAGACCAGGAAAACCCTCGTCGTCGGGATGTTCCGGCGATTGTGGCCGGAACACGTTGGTTCCTGGCTTGCGGCGCAGGACATAGACTGGAGGATCGGCTACCTGGTATGCCAGTGTGAGGAGGGAAACGATTATCGCGACAATGATTCCCTTTAACGTGCCGACGACCACGACGCCTGCGAAAGCCACGATCGCCCAGGAAAATTCGGTCCTGCGAATACGAAGAATGTCATGAAACTCGATCGGCTTGATAAGTCCGAAGGAATAAACAATCACCAGCGCTGCCAACGCAGATTGCGGCATCATCGCAACGAGTGGGGCGAGAAAGAACATCGTTACTAGCGTCATTGCCGCCGTTACCATCTCCGCTAATTGCGTGCGAGCCCCCGCGCTGACGTTGACTGCCGTTTGCGTGGTGCCGCCGCCGCCCGGCATCGCACCGAGAAGTGCGCCTCCGATATTGGCGAGTCCTGTAGCAAGCAGCTCTGTGTTTGCTCGCGGCGCGGGCTCGCCCTTTCGCGCGAAGGCTTGGCCGGCCGCAACGGTTTCCGTGAAACTCATCAACGCAATCCCGAGTGCCCCGGGCCACAGCGCGCTTATCAACGAAAGGTCTGGCCTCATCAGCGAAGGGAGTCCTTGCGGTATGTGACCCACCAGCTCGACACCGCGATGCTGCAAGTTCAACAAGTAGACTCCCGCGATCGCAGCAGCTATAGCCAGGGGCGGCGCTGGGACGTTCGGCAGGAACCGTTCCATTCCCAGAAGAAACACGATTATCGTGAGCCCAACGGCCAGCGTTGCTAACGACGTTTTCGGAAGATGGTGAACGGTTGAGAGGACGTTCTGAACGAATGTCCCTCTTGGGAAGTGGATGCCAATGATTTTCGGGACCTGGTCGACCACAATGACCAGCCCGATGCCGGCTTTGAAACCAACGAGCACCGGCTCGGAGATAAAGTTCGCCACGATTCCCAGGCGAAGCACGGACGCCAGCAAAAGCGCGGCTCCCACCAGCAGAGTCAACGTCGCTGAGGCTCTCATCAGGGCTGCGGGGTTGCCGTTGGGCACGACCTGCCCTAACTGAGCGGCGGTGAGGATCGCCAACGTTGTGGTCGTGCTGACACTGAGCACGCGCGAGGTTCCGAGCACCGCATAGATCACCATGGGCACCAGTGCGGTATAGAGGCCTACCTGGACCGGCAGCCCAGCCATCATGGCATACGCCATCGCCTTGGGAATAATTACCGCACCGGTGGTCAGCCCCGCGACGACATCGAGCCGCAGCCCATCCGTACGGCATGAGACCAGCCACTCTGGTAAGAGACGGAACCACCGATGATTCGACATGCTGCGGGCCTACCAGACCTGCGGGACGGTTCGATGCTTCTGCTTCGACTCCACGTACCCTTTCGGCTTTTGCCTTGGCGGAAGCTTGGGAGGCGTATAAGGAATCTCCTCCCACGGGATGCTACTGAGTATGTGCGCGATGCAGTTCAGGCGGGCGCGCTTTTTGTCGTCTGACGGAACGATGTACCAGGGCGACGCGGCTGTATCCGTGGCTGCGAGCATCACATCCCGGGTGCGTGAGTAGTCGTACCAACGGCGGTGGGATTCCAAGTCCATAGGACTAAGCTTCCAGCGCTTGGAAGGATCTTCAATTCGCGCGAGGAAGCGCTTGTGCTGTTCCTTTTCCGACACTTCGAGCCAGTACTTCAGAAGGATGATGCCCTGGCTGACGAGAAAGCTCTCGAAGATGGGACAGTCCCTAAGAAATTGCCTGTGCTCTTCCTCGGTACAAAAGCCCATCACGTACTCAACACCGGCGCGGTTATACCAACTCCGGTCGAAGATGACGACTTCACCTCCGGCGGGCAGTCGTTCAATGTAGCGCTGGGCATGGAGCTGCGTCTTCTGCCTCTCGGTTGGCGAGGGGAGGGCTACCACGCGAAAGATGCGCGGGCTGACACGCTCCATGATGCGCTTGATCATGCCGCCTTTGCCGGCAGCGTCTCGTCCTTCGAAAATGACCACAATGCGGGCATTGGTCGCCTTGACCCAATCCTGGAGCTTGACCAGCTCAACTTGTAGCTTGAAAATCTCGGCCTCGTACTCCTTGTTGCCGATTTTCGGTTGGCCGTTGACGCCGGAGCCTTTACTGTCGCTGTCCAGCGTTGATTTTGATTTCTTGTCGTTCTTGGATTTTTTGCTCATCGTTCTTTCTGGTCTCCTCGGTGTCGGGCGCCTGTTTAGAGGCCGGCCTGTATTCCTCCGGCTGGAGTACGGCGGCGTCACCAGCGTTTGTGATCCTGGGTCGTCAGAAGGCAATATGTGGGCCACTCTGCACGCCTTCGAGCACAACGACTTAGACGGAATGACGCTGATTCCCGCGCCCAAATACGGGCAGACCCTGCTTCGATCATGGGCGCGAAAACGTCGATCAGCGAGTCACCTGTGAGCCATGGCGCCCGAATATGTTGGGTTACATATTCGATCCGGATGGAATCATGGACTCCGAATGCGGGCGTCTTATAGGATTGCGCTGCCTTTCCAGGCTTGGAAGAGGAGCGTTTCCACCTTGAGAGGAACGCACTGGCGGGGAGAAAGCAATGGAGATCTCGTGCCTGATGGATGGGTGCAGCCTTGATGGTCGAGGGTCCCAAATTAGTCGGCGTTTCGCGTGGAATACACTGGCCCACCGACTAGGCTGCGTGTTCCTGACATTATCGCTGGGAGGCGCGGCGACCGCCCAGAATACCCCACTTGTGCTGGAGCGGGATGAACGGGTCATTTCGCTTGAGCCTTATGCCGCGAACATTGTTCGGATAACGATGAGTATCGACAAGTCTGCAGCGCTCGGCGCTCCGGGCTATGGTTTTGCGCCTAAGCCGTCGGAAGGCGAATGGACGCACGAGCGTGACGAGGCGGGCAACGACGTGTTCCGGTCGTCCCGTATGGTGCTGCGTGTCTCGCCGGGAAATCTTCCGGCTGACAAGCGGCCGCAGCCAATGCCACTCGATACGCTGAATCGTCAACTGCGTGAGGTCTACTTTGGCGGAGGCGGCGGGCAAGGTCCCTACAACGATGCGCTTTTGGTTACAACGGCGGACGGCAAGATGCTGCTGCACATGCGCGCCTGGACCATGGCGCCGGAACGCGCGGACGTCGCTCAGCAGGACATCGGTGCGAAGGGCTACTCGGTAACGGCTACCTTCGACTCGCCCGCGGACGAGCATTACTACGGGCTGGGGCAGCAGCAAAAGGGCTGGATGGACCTTCGGGATCACGAGGTCCACTGCTGGCATGATTACGCGGCGACTGGTGGCGAGGACGTTTGCGTACCGTTCATGGTATCCAGCCGAGGGTACGGACTGGTATGGGATAACCCGTCCAAAACGACGGCAGTTCTCGGGTTCAATGGACGGAATACGTGGTCCTCAGAAGTTGGAGATCGTGTTTCGTTCTTCGTGATTGCAGGGGATACCAGCGACGAGATCTACGAGGGCTACCGCCTGCTGACCGGCGTAACGCACCTGCTGCCGAAGGCGGCCTACGGATACATCCAGAGCAAAGCGATTTATCCGACGCAGGAACAGATATTGGATGTGGCTAAGAAGTATCGGGAGAAGAAGCTGCCGTTAGATGTGATCGTCGTGGACTTCCTCAACATGACCCAGCAGGGGGAACTGGATCTCGACCCGCAGCGCTGGCCTGACCCCGCAGGAATGAATCGTTCACTGCATGCGATGGGTGTGGATACGCTGTTGAGCGTGTGGCCGCACTTTTCGCGTGGCACACAGTTCTACGACATGCTGCAGAAGAACGGCTGGCTGATCCATACGCGCGACGGAAAGCCTGATCCGGGATGGACGAAGGAAGTCATCGGACCCAACCTCGACACAACGAACCCGGAAGCGGCGAAGTGGTTCTGGGAGAGGATTCGCGATCGGTACGTAAAGCCCTACGGATTCGATTACCTGTGGTTGGATGAAACCGAGCCGGATATTGACCCTGCGAATGATGTGTTCTCGATCGGTTCGGGCATACGCTTCTATAACGTCTATCCGCTGTTTCACACGGCATTGGCGTACGAAGGGTCCCGGCGGGACTTTGGCGACAGCCGCAGAGTGATGATCCTGGCGCGGGCGGCGTATCTGGGCGCGCAACGCAACGGCACCGTGTTCTGGTCGAGCGACATTTTTGCCAACTGGGACATGCTGAAGCGCTCGATTCCCGCGGGGCTGAATTTTACGGCCACTGGACTGCCATACTGGGACACGGACATCGCGGGCTTCTTTTCGCCGGCAATTCCCGCAGACTACCGCGCAGAGCACAAGCCGCTGATTGATGGATCAGACGCACGCGACACGATTGCCAACTATGAGGACTATCCCGAGTTGTTTGTGCGGTGGTTTGAATGGGGCGCTTTTCAACCGGTCATGCGCGCACATGGAGAGAGAACTCACAACGAGGTATGGTCATACGGCAAGCAGGCGGAGCCGATTCTCGCGAAATATCTGAAACTGCGCTATCAACTTGTGCCCTACACCTATTCGTTGGCGTATCGCACTTACCAGACCGGCACTCCCTATATGCGGGCACTTTTCATGGATTTCCCGGGCGATCCGAGGGTGGCGGACATTCCAGATGAATACATGTATGGACCGGCGTTCCTGGTTGCTCCAGTGACCGACCAGGGCGCCACCCACCGGACGGTCTATCTGCCGGCAGGCTGTGACTGGTACAACTACTGGACGAATGAGCGGCTTCACGGCGGACAATCCATTGTGGTGGATGCACCCATCGATACGCTGCCCCTGTTCGTCAGGGCGGGAAGCATTGTCCCGCTTGGGTCAGAAGTCGAGAGTACTCAGGAGGCACAGACGATTGCGTCTCTGCGCGTGTATCCGGGAGCGAATGGCAGTTTTTCTCTTTACAACGATGACGGAAACACATATGCCTACGAGAAGAATGGCGGCTCAATCACAAAGTTGATCTGGGACGATGCCGCACATCAACTGAGGCACGAGGGCGCGTCAGCATCGAGCACGCTGGATAAGGCAACCGTGGTCGTGATCCGCCAGTAGGTGAAACCGATCCACGATTTAGTTGGAGCTGTCGGCGCGGCCGACATTCATTGAGGGAGGCACGAATGCGTTGGGAGACCTTGTGCGGCGCACTCTTTCTCGTATTTACGTTCTCTCCGTCCGCGTTCGCTCAACCGAAGGTCTCATGCACCACTCTGACGGACGTCAAGGTTGCAGGCGTCGAGATCACCAAGGCCGCTCATGTCGAGGCTGGAAGCACCGAGCCGATTCCCTGGAACCAAAGTCGCAGCGCCCCTCTTCCCGCATATTGCCGAGTCGAGGGAGTCATCCATCGGCGAACCGGCGTTGGCGGCGAGGAATTTGGGATCACCTTCGCACTGGCTATGCCCGACAAATGGAATGGCGATTTCCTGATGCAAGGTGGAGGTGGCAGCAACGGTGTTGTGCTGCCACCGCTTGGATTGAACGCTGCCGGAGACACACCTGCACTCATTCGCGGAATCGCCGTTGCGAGTACGGATACTGGTCATAAGAGCCACCGTGCAGGATTTGATTTCGGTTTCATGAGAGACCAGCAGGCGTATCTGGACTTTGCTTATCTCGCCAATGCTGAGGTCGCTACGCTCGCAAAACAACTCATCACGCAACACTACGGAAAGCCAGCAGCTTTTTCGTATTTCTCGGGTTGTTCGACGGGCGGCCGCGAAGGGATGATTCTTTCCCAGCGTTACCCCACGCTTTTCAGCGGCATTATCTCCGGCGATCCCGCCATGCGCACCGGGCTCTCCAATCTCGCCATCGGAAGATGGGTTCCTATTGCCTTCAATCAAATTGCTCCGAAAGACGCTAATGGGAAACCAATCATCGAGCAAGCCATTACTGACAACGAACGAAAGTTGATTAAAGATGCCCTCATGAAAAGGTGCGATGCCAAAGACGGTCTTGCCGACGGCTTGATCTCCGATCCTCTCGCGTGCGATTTCGATCCCGAGACGTTGGCATGCAAGGGCGAAAAAAACGACTCCTGTTTGGCTCCCGAAAAAGCTGCCGCCATCAAAAAGGCCCTCGGTGGGCCGAAGACATCGAGTGGAACCCAAGTCTATGCTGGTTTCCTTTACGACACAGGCATCACGAACGGTCTGCCGTTCCGGGGATTGCTCTCACCGGGATCCGGTATTTTCGGACCTGCGACGACTGACATGGCAATGGATGTTGATAACGAAGCTCTGGCGGCCATCCAGCCGCTTGTAGACTCAACGTCCACCAACTTGACGACCTTCTCCGCGCACGGAGGAAAACTGATCTTCTACCACGGCGACAGCGACCCATGGTTTTCGCCGCTCGACACGTTCAGCTATTACAAAGATATGGCAGCTACCAATGGGGGCCTCGACGCCGTGTCCAATTGGAGTCAGTTCTATTTCGTCCCAGGAATGAGCCACTGTGGCGGAGGGCAGGCGCTGGATCAGTTTGATTTGTTGGGCGCGCTCGTCAACTGGGTCGAGAAGGGAACGGCGCCGATGTCAGTGATCGCAACTGGCAAAGCCTTTCCTGGGCGCAGCCGGCCGCTGTGCGCTTATCCGAAGCACGCACAATATAAAGGAGACGGTAATCCCGAAGACGCGAATTCCTTCGAGTGCCGCTGAGCAGGACAGCTTTCACCCATGACTAAGTGAAACATGAGGGAGGACTGGTAAAGATGAAGCACGTCGGAATAGCAATCATCCTTTTCGCGAGTTTTTGCTGTGCACAAGAGGCGGGCGATTTTCGGCCCTCCTCAACGAACGTTTGGGGAGCGGAGTACCCGCGAGTTGACAGCGCCGGGAGAGTTCAGATTCGCGTGAAGGCTCCCGACGCCACGAAGGTGAGATTGAATTTCTGGAGCGGGCCGAAAGTGGACATGGAGAAACAGCAGGACGGATACTGGACCGTCACGACTCCACCGCTCGTTCCCGGCTTTCACTACTACACGCTCATCATCGATGGCATGGAAGTCAGTGACCTCAACACGCATGCGTTCTTCGGTGGAACCAAGGAAGCGAGTGGAATCGAGGTTCCGGAGCCGGGTTCGACCTATTACTCGATTCAGGATGTGCCCCACGGCCAAGTCCGGGAGGTCTGGTACAACTCGAAGGTAACCGGTAGCTGGCGGCACGCGCTGGTCTATCTGCCGCCGAATTACGATACACAGACGAAAGAGCGCTATCCGGTGCTCTATTTGCAACACGGCGCCGGTGAAGATGAGACCGGCTGGATTCGCCAGGGCAATGCCAATTTCATCCTCGACAATCTGATCGCAACCAAGAGTTGCAAGCCGATAATCGTCGTGATGGCCTACGGCTATGCCGAACGCGCCGGCCAAAATCTGTCCGATCTGACCAGAAAACCGTTCGGCTCTCCCGAAATGCTGAAGGCGATGCAGGAAATGGCTGCAGCATTCGAAGACGATGTGACGCAGGCCCTGATTCCCTACATTGATTCAACCTTCCGCACACTATCAGATCGCGATCATCGCGCTATGGCTGGCCTGTCCTGTGGTTCGCCAAAACATTGCACGCGCTACATTACAACGACTTCCTTCTACTTGGCGTAACGCCTTCGGCCTGGATAGCAGGCTAATCGGGGGTGGGCGGGAGTTGCTCTCAGAGAGTGTGGACGGACAAAGGCTGCGCCTCGGCTCTGATAAAAGGGAAAGAGCTTGGTCGTTGGCAAAATAGTTCTTGAGTCTACGCCGCTACTGCATAACGATGGTGCAGGCCGCCGAGTCTCGGCAAGGATTGAATCTCGCTTCCAGCCCCGGAGCGGATTGCTGTTGGCCGACCTGCTGGCGTGTCCTTGGCGAGCCCGAGGTGCGTCCGGTCCTCGTGGTAGTAGCGAACGTATTCGCCCATGAGCCGCTTCAGATGCCGTTCGTTGAGGACGATCACGTGTTCTAGGAGATCTCGGCGGCAACTTCCAACCCAACGCTCAGCAACACCGTTCTGCCACGGACTGCGAAAGGCAGTGCGGGTTGGCTGGCTCCCCATGTCCCGCACAACCGAAATCACATCGACTCCAAACTTTGAGTCTCGGTCGAATAGCAAGAATCGGTGCGGCTGTTTGTAGGCCCACGCTTCTCGCAATTGCTGTGCGACCCAGACAGCGTTGGGGTTTTGGGTCACATTAAAGTGCAGGATCTTACGCCGGTCGTGGCCGATCACGAAAAAGCAATACAGAACACCGAACGTGAGCGTCGGGACTGTGAAGAAGTCCATCGCAGCAATTGCCTCGCGATGATTCCTGAGGAACGTCAGCCATCGCTTTGCGGGATCTGGGTTTCTCGGGGCTCGCCGAACCCATCGCGAGACACTCCTCTCCGAGAGATCGAAGCCCAGCTTGAGCAGTTCGCCGTGAATGCGCGGTGCTCCCCAGGTGGGATTCTCGGCAACCATGCGAAAGATCAGAACACGAACTTCCTTACTCACCCGTCTGCCCCCTCCCACTCGCCTGGCTCTGGAAACCCATGTCCAATACAACCGGAAGCCAGCCCGATGCCAGCTCACGACGGTTCTGGGAGTGACCAAGACGAGAGGCTTTGTCCACCCGGACCACAACCTTCTCAACGCGACCCAGAACAGCTTGTGCAACGCGGTGAGTCGACGGCGAGGTCGGGTGGCGTGCAGAGTTAACAGTTGCTGACGGAGGGCGAGGTTTTCGAGAATGAGATCCTCTCGAGAACTGAAAGCACTGACAATCCAGCCCAGAAGATGCCGGAGGGAAACAGTCATGGCGAGAATCTTATCGGAACATCCCAAATCGAGCTCGTAGTGAAGTTACTGATACTGCGGGTGTTCGATCTTTTGGCGAATGACCATCGAGTTGAAGAGTTGGTTTATGTCCCGCAGTTTCAGACTTATGGTGTGCGGATGCCCACGGTCCGTCGCGGCAGTGTACGGCAATGAAAAATGCATACGAAAATCTCTGTTGTTGAAAGAGCTGTTAGCCAGTTGCCCAACTCTGGAATTTATCTTGATTCACCTCCGGTTCAACGGGCTTTTCTTCATTTAGCTATCACTGAACACGCTTCCGCGAGGATGTCCTTTGGCCAGTGGCGGGGGAGCGGTTGGCTCGCTGAAATCAGCTGTCCATCGCCAGTTCCTGATCTCCGGCATATCTTCGAGATGTTGTCGGATGTAGTCGTGGTGTTCGTACAGCTTCCGGTTGAACATGTCGACTACATCCGAAACCTGTGAACGCAGCCGTGAAACATGCTTCAGTGCGTCGATGGCCAGGTGGAAACGGCTCATCTTGTTGAGCACTACCATGTCGAACGGCGTCGTGGTCGTGCCTTGATCCATGTAGCCGCGCACATGGAAGCGGGCTTCATTCGAGCGCCCATGAACCATCGTGTGAATGAGCCAGCGATTGTTGTGGAAGGCGAAGATGACATGTGCGTCTTTGGTGAAGAGCTCGTTGAAGGACATGTTGTCCATCCCATGCGGATGATCGTCCGGCATCATCAGAGCGGTCAAGTCCACCACATTGACAACTCGCACCTTGATGCCAGGAACATACTTCTGCAGAAGCCATGAGGCCGCGCAGATTTCGATGGTTGGTACGTCGCCTGCACAAGCCAGTACGACGTCCGGTTCTTCACCCTCGTCGTTGCTCGCAAATTTCCAGGTCGATGCCCCTCGCGAGCAATGTTCAAGAGCCTCGTCCATGTTCAGCCATTGAAGCTGGGGTTGCTTGCCGCAGGTCACGATGTTGACGTAGTTGCGACTGCGCAGGCAATGGTCAAAGACGCTCAACAGACAGTTGCTGTCCGGCGGATAGTAGACTCGGATGGTTTCACTCCGGCGCGCCAGCGCATTGTCTACAAATCCAGTCGCCTGATGGCTGAAACCGTTGTGATCATTTCGCCATGCATGACTTGTCAGTAGAACATTTAAGGATGCGACAGGTTTGCGCCAGGGAAAATCGCGGCATTGCTCCAGCCATTTGGCATGTTGCGTCAGCATCGAATCCACGACTTGCGCGAATGCTTCGTAGGAGGACCACATGCCATGGCGCCCGGTCAGCAAGTACCCTTCGAGCCATCCCTGGCAGCAATGCTCGCTTAATACCTCCATTACGCGGCCATCGGGGCTGAGTTCGTCATCGATCGAAACAGTTTCCGCGGTGAAGCAACGTTCGGTAGCCTCGAGGACAGAGTTTAAGCGATTGGAGTTCGTTTCATCGGGGCAGAACATGCGAAAGTTTGTTGGATTCAACTTGAAAATGTCTCTGAAAAAGTCTCCGAGCTTTCGCGGGGCTTCAGCGACCACTTGACCCGGTCCGGGAATCTCCAGCGCATAATCTGTAAAGTCTGGTAGATCGAGCTCGGTCAGCAGCCGTCCGCCATTCACATGAGGATTCCCTCCCATGCGGCGATTGGCTTTCGGCGCGAGTTCCGCTAATTCGTCAATGAACTTGCCACTTTCATCGAAGAGCTCCTGCGGCTTGTAGCTTTTCATCCAGGCTTCGAGGATCTTGAGATGTTCGGGGTTTTCGCGGACCGTGGCGAGGGGGACCTGGTGTGCGCGGAACGTGCCTTCAATTGGGATTCCATCCACTTCTTTCGGACAGGTCCATCCCTTGGGCGTGCGCAGAACAATCATGGGCCAGATCGGCTGCTTCTTGAACCCACTGCGGCGCGCCTCCTGCTGAATTGCTCGAATCTCGGCGTAGCAATCGTCCAGCGTTCGAGCGAGGAGTTGATGCACGGCCTCAGGATCGTCGCCTTCGACAAAATAGGGCCTGTAACCACGTCCGACATACAGAGCTTTCAATTCTTCGTCGCTCGTCCGTCCCTGAACAGTCGGCCCGGAGATTTTGTAGCCGTTGAGGTGGAGGATCGGGAGGACTGCGCCGTCTCGCACTGGATTGAGGAAGTTGACTGATTTCCAGCCTCCTTCCAGCGGACAAGTCTCGGATTCTCCGTCACCAATGACGCAGGCAACGATCAGATCTGGATTGTCGAAAGCGGCGCCAAAAGCATGAACCAGCGAATAGCCAAGTTCACCGCCCTCGTGCATGGAATTCGGGACGTGCGGTCCGCAGTGGCTGGGCACTCCGCCCGGCGTCGAGAATTTCCTGAAGAGAAGCCGCAAGCCGTTTTCATCCGGCGTGATCTCCGGATGGACTTCGGTATAAGTACCTTCAAGATAGGAACTTGCATTGAGCGAGGGACCGCCATGTCCGGGACCGGCAATATAAATGATATTTGCATCGTGCTCTTTGATGAGGCGATTCAGATGAATGTAAATAAGGTTTTGTCCCGGTGAAGTTCCCCAGTGCCCGAGCAGCCTTGGTTTGATCTGTTCCGCTTTGAGCGGCTCTCTCAATAAAGGATTTTCAAACAGGTAGATCTGGCCGATGCACAGATAATTTGCGGCGCGCCAGTAGCGATTCATCTTGTCGAGCATGTCCGGCGTGAGCGGACCCGTGGGATTCGATACTTCTTTCTGAGGTTGACCATTTGCTGCGACAGCCGTAGACAACGCCGCATCGAAAACAAACTTGGTCGGCTTGCCGGCTTGATCCAGGTTCTGGCCCCGTGACGTTCGGCTGTCCTGATCGACGCTAGTTGCTTGCTCTTTAGTAGGCATATTTGTTGTTCCTCTCGACTTCTCCTCCAGCGCGGCTGACAAGCCCGGCATCGGCTTTCAAGGCTTTAGGCGTGGCGCCCACGACCCGTCAGCGCTTCGAACCCTGAGATCACGTCGAACAGCTCTTCGTCGATGGATTCCTGTCGAACACGGCGAAACGTGCGGTTTAGATCTTCCAAAATTTCTTCGATGTTCTTTTCCGCGCGTTGCATTGCCGCGAGACGGCTGGCGTTTTCGCTGGCCAGGGATTCGGCGCACGCTTGAAAAAGCAGAACGAAGAGATATTCTCGAACGAAAGCCTGAAGCGCTGACGCGACTCCTTCGATGACCTCCGGCAGACTCTTTGTCGGCCAGGGCATGGCGGCAAGCTTGTTTTGCCAGGTGGGATCGAGCGGCAGCAGCCGCTTGCCGACAGGCTCGTAAACGGCTCCGAATTTCGGGTGGTTGTGGAAGACATAGACCTCCCCAACATCGCCCTGATCGAGAGCCGCCTCGCCTTCGATGAGAATCTGACCGATAAGGGGCGTGATGGCATTGACTGAAGTCGGAACCGATAGCAGGCCGACCGGGGCCAGACCGGTGTCCGCCATGAGCGCGTGAGCGCGATCGCCGACCGCCCAGATTTTCGTTGTTTTGCCGGGCAACGTTCTGAGCTCCTGCACGGCGAATTCCACGACCACCTCATTAAACCTGCCGACAAGGCCCTGATCCGAACCGAAGACGACTGCGCCGATCGCTCCCTCATGCGGCGGGCGTTTGCCCTCGCCGAACGAAATCGGCACAGCTTGGCGGAGACACACAGCCGACGCGAGCTCCACCGTGCGATAGTAATCATCCAGCGATTGAACTGCCTTTTCGTATTGACCAATGCTCGATGCCGCCAGCGCCTTCATCGAACGAACAACACCTTCGAGATCCCCCGCGCCGTCGATTTTTCGACGCAAACTCTCCAAAGTGCCACTCATGGCGACGCCTTGGCGACTGGTTTAGGTTCAGAAGTGGGGGATTCGACGGCTTTGGGTTTAGAAGTGGGTTGGAACGTAGCAAGCGCACGCGTAGCAACTTCCTGAATCGCATTTCGGTCGGCGTCACTCAATTTGTCAGCTGACGTTAGTCGCCCCGCTACGTCCGCCGGGATGTCCGACGTCGCTTTCTCTATCGCCTGCTCGGCATCGCTCACCTTTTCGATCGGCACCGGATCAAAAAGGTTCGCCGTCAAAGCCAGGAGCACGGTGATCTGCTCGATCATCGACACCGGCTGCGATTCCGGCTGTTTGAGGCAGGCTCGGATGCGCTGTCCGTGATCGATGATCTTGCGAGTGGATTCATCGAGACGAGTGCCGAACTTTGCGAACGTTTCCAATTCCTCGAACTGCGAGTAGGCGAGTTTGAGGTTCCCGGCGACGGCGCGATACGCGGCTCGTTGCGCCGCTCCGCCCACCCGCGAAACGGACTTGCCGACGTCAACCGCGGGAAGGATTCCCAGTTCGAACAACGTGGGCGAGAGGTAGATTTGACCGTCCGTAATGGAGATGAGATTGGTTGGGATGTAGGCGGAGATGTCCTGCGCTTCGGTCTCGATGATGGGAAGCGCGGTGAGAGAACCACCTCCGCGCTCTTTGCTGAGATGCGTCGAGCGTTCCAGCATCCGCGAATGAATATAGAAGATGTCGCCGGGGAACGCTTCGCGGCCGGGCGGACGACGGAGCAGCAGCGATAGCTCGCGATATGCGCGGGCGTGCTGCGTGAGATCGTCGTAAACGATGAGCACATCGTGTCCCTTTTCCATGAAATATTCGGCGATGCTCGTCGCGGCGTAGGGCGTGATGTAGACAAGGCCTGGCGCATCGTTCCCTTCGGCGACAACTACCACGGTGTAATCCATCGCGCCTTTTTCGCGGAGGTTGGCCACGACCTTGGCGACAGCTGAAGCGCGCTGGGCAATCGCACAATAGACGCAAATCACATTTTGCCCGCGCTGGTTCAAGATAGTGTCGATCGCGATGGCCGTTTTACCCGTCTGTCGATCGCCGAGAATCAATTCGCGCTGACCACGTCCGATAGGAATTAGCGCATCGACAACCTTCAGTCCCGTCTGCAAAGGCACGACTACGGGCCCGCGATCCATAATGGGCGGCGCCGGGCGCTCGACCGGCAGGCGCTGGTCCCCCGCCACCGGGCCTTTGCCGTCGAGCGGTTTGCCCAACGGGTTGATCACCCGTCCCAGCAAACGGTCTCCCACCGCTATGTCCATGACCCGGCCGGTGCGTTCGACTTCGTCGCCCGCGTGCAGATCCTGATATTCGCCGAGCAGGATCACGCCGATTTCATCCTCATCCACGTTGAACGCAATGCCCAACAGATCGCCACGGAATCTCACCAATTCCTCATACCCTACGCCGGGAAGGCCTGAAAGCGTGGCGATTCCGGTGGAGACATTCGTGACCATGCCCACTTCGCGCGGCGTGAGTCGCGGCGTGAAGGCTTCGCGCACTTGCCTTATTCCAGCGAACGCGCTGTCGAAATCGTGCTGGAGGCTCTCAGGTTCCATGTTCATGCGCTCACATTTTCGGGCTTAGGTTCTTCGGGCTTGGTCTCAGCTTTCGCTTCAGGCTTTGGCTCCGTTTTTGCCTCTGCCTTCGGCTCGGCTTTCACTTCCAGCTTGGTCTCAGCTTTCGCTTCCGGCTTTGGCTCGGCTTTCACTTCTGGCTTCGGTTCGGCCTTTGCTTCCGGC
>Ga0181532_10001343_pt1 | contig 23988 bp, 17 predicted proteins | sample PEATcosm2014_Bin_33_FD_119768 | JGI IMG/M metagenome (GOLD analysis project Ga0181532, IMG submission 119768) | Peatland microbial communities from MTU Mesocosm Facility, Houghton, MI, USA - PEATcosm2014_Bin11_30_metaG | ecosystem: Environmental > Terrestrial > Soil > Wetlands > Peat | place... | reverse complement strand
TGCTGGGTCAACCGGTGGAGTCTTCCTGAAGATGAACTGGGTATCACGCCAGATGCCACTGTGGAGGGTCTGGATAGGCTGATTCCTGTTCTGGAGGGATGAATTCATTCCTCCAGGTGCAATGTCTTCAAATCAACGTTGCACGGCGGCGCTCATCGGACTTGCAGCCTGGTGCACTTCAACGGCTCATGCCCGGGCCCCACAATCCAGGTGAACCAGGGCGATCGTGTCCGCCTAATTCTGGAAAATCATCTGCCGGAATCGACCGCAATCCATTGGCATGGCCTGGAAATCCCTTACGCCATGGATGGAATGCCATACTCCCAGAAGCCAATCGCGCCTGGATCAAGGTTCGCATACGAATTCACAGTCCATCAGAACGGCACCTTCTTCTATCACTCGCATTCGCCCATGCAGCAGATGATGGGAATGGTCGGTTTGTTTATTCTTCATCCCCAGCAAGCACACGCTCCTGCGGTAGATCACGATTTTGGAGTCGTGCTGCAAGAGTGGGCCGTGCTGCCGAATAACACAGTACCGAACACCGCCAACATGGATTGGAACTGGCTGACACTAAATGGTGTCGTGAGCCCCATGACCACCCCGCTAATTTGTGCGACTCGGCAGTCGGGTGCGCATCGGAGTGGTCAAACATTGGCATGGATCACCACCCCATCCATCTGCACGGTCATACCTTTGTTGTGACGGGCACGGAAGCTGGGCGACAGCGAATCTAACAGACCAACAGCTCCAAAAGCCGGTCAGTTCGTACTCCATCCAATTTTGCGCCTCAATAACATTTAAAGGATAATGTGTGTGGCCGAAGAGACTTTTCCAGAGGTAAATCTCGGCAGACGTAGCCGCCATCATGAAAGCCCACGACTCGTCGCGACGCGTTGCGAAAACCCAGGGGGCCGGCTGCGGCGAGAATTCTTGAAGAACGCCGAAAGCACAAGCTGAATGAAAACTGAATGAAGGATTTGCCTTTGTAACCTTTCTTGGCATTTGGGACTATCGTAGAATCAGCAAGTTGTACGGAATCAATATACGACTGGGGAACAAATCCACCCCCCGCAACCACTTAGCGACTTCTCGGTACCCATTGGCTCCCGTTCGCTCCCGCATTAGGCACCCATGACACCGCCACAAGTCTCACAGGGCAGTACGCTCCGAACGACCACACTGTTTGCGGCACGCTTGCCCTCCGACATGGCTTGCGTATAGACATTCATCGTGCTTTGGATGGTGGAGTGCCGCAGCAGTTCTTGTTGGACTTTGATGTCGGCCCCCACTCGACGCAGCAGGCTCGAGTAGGAATGGCGAAACGTGTGCCAGCCAATCTTGCCGACGCCGACACGCACGGCGGCGGGTTTGATGTGCCGTCGCAGAATGCTCTCCTGCCAGCGTGGCTTCCCCTTGCGGTTCGCAAATACCCAGTCGCAGGGTTCTCGGTGCAGGCTCCGCTGCCAGTGTGCTCTGATGGCATCGGCCAGACTCGGATCAACCGGAAGAGGAAGCCGCGAGGCTTCTGTCTTCGTATCGCCGACTCGGCCGTGGACAACACTTCGCCTCACCAGCAGCGTGAGGTCCTCCCAATTAAAGTCGCCCCATTGCAAGCCGATGATCTCGCTCGCCCGCAGACCGAGACAGGCCGCTATCAGAACCATCGTGCGGTAAGGCTCGGTAAGTTCTCTGAGGACCAAGCGCATCTCATGCACGCTCAGCACTCGCGGGATCGATCGGCGCCCGCCACGCTGCCGTACCAGATCAATGGGGTTGACGTCGGTTATCTCCCAGCGCCGTCCATGCTGAAACACAAGATGCAAAAGGCTGCGCAGGTTTACCTTTGACTTCTCCGCCAACGGCAGAGATCGAAGCCACTGCTCAACCTCAATCGGCTTGATTTCGTAGACAACGCATCCACCCCAACGCGGCCGTATCCAGCGACTCAAGCTGGAGAGATGCCCTTGCTGGGTTCCATAGCGTAGCAATGGCAGCTCTTTCTCGACGTAGTCATCCGCAAGAGCATCGAGTGTCACCGGCAGGCCAAATCGGTTTTGAAGATTTAGCCGCAGTCGAAATCGTTCGAGAATTCGAAGTGCATCCGCCTGTGTTGGATACTCGCTCAGCACACCGATGATCTTTGACCTCCGGCGCCGCCGCCCCTCTGGAGTAGTTTCGTAATAACGAAACTGCCAGACATCTTCCGTCCGAATTCGTTTCCTCCTCGTCAGACTTCCGTATTGATACCTGTGCGGCGTGTTCATGCTCCCCTCCTTCTGGATTTTGCGCGACCAAGATGACGGGAATGTGTCTATTCGACAGGCGCTAGGAATTCAGAAGTCGGGTTCGCGCTGAATTTGGAAAGCTCCTCATGAGAGTCGGCGATCTTTGGGCACACTGCCCAAGCGCCACCGAAGTCACCTTTCATGAGAAGGCGAGCGTAAGGTTCTGGTTCGCAAGAAGTTCTCGCGTACGCAGCTGTTAGCCTACACCGCCAATCTGCCTGCCTCTCTCATAGGCCTTGAGGCATGCGTCGGATCGCACTTCCTGGGAGCCGCATTACGAAAACAAGGTCACCGGGTGAGGTTGATCCCGGCGCAGTTTGTGAAGCCCTATCGGCACTCACTTCTTCAACCACCTGCGTTGGCCAAATAGTGCAGCAATTCTGTCGGTCATGCTCGGCTTCCTCTCATGAAATGGCCGGATTCATCGCACGACACGGTATGCTCGTCAAAAGCCTGCCTTGGTGGATGGGACTCGGTCCGGAGATCCGGCCCACATTAGAGTAGAGTGTCCCGAAATCCCCGTTTCCAACTGCCCTTCGCTGTGCTGAAAGCAGACTACTTAACATCGTCCGAACTGTGATGGGGCGCTGTACCGAAATCTACACGTTTTGAGACATGCCGACAGCGGAAAGCAGCCGCTACTCGAATTCACAAACCTCCTCGTGGGGCATCGGAGCGACGGTCTTGTCTGGGTTTGTAGAAGCCACCCAAAACGAAATGTCTTGCTGTCGGTAAAAGTCGAGCCCTTCAGGAAACCCTGATGATTGCGCCGGGGGGCACGAACAGTTGCCGGGAGAATCGACACTGGTGTCTGTCCAGCCACAATGACGTGTGATCTTGATCACTGCATCGCTGTGGAGTGGGGAGGAGACTGGCAACTATCCTATCGGCGATGGGTGCCGTTATGATCGCCAAGTGTAGCAATCCCTCGTGTGCCGCCTCGTTTCTCTATCTCAAAGAGGGAAGACTCTTTCGTCTCGAAAATGACCCGACTCTCAAGTCGTGCAACGTCACGACGAGGGAATATTTCTGGCTGTTCCGGTCGAATGCGGTGCGGCTGTGGCTGAGTGTCATCGCCTACAATCTCATTCACTGCCAGTTCGTCGATAAGAGCGGTAAAGTGGTGCTCGAGCGCGACATCACCGGCAAGGTCCGGTTTATGGGCGGCAATCTGAGAGCCACGTACGACTTCGCGAAGAAAGGGGCGAAGGTGGTTCAGGAGAACTTCTAGAGTCAATCGTTGGTCAAGTGTTCGGGCTCGACACCTTTTTTCGGCGGGTAGTTTCCGTTTTCAAAGGCTTACGAATGGCCTGATTGTTGCACTTCACTAAGCGCGATCGCCACCTGCGAGTAGCAAGGGCCATCCACTGCGAAACGAAATCAAGAGCGGTTCCGACTCCACTGCGAGGACACAAGGAGCATAAAAAATGACACCCGTCGTAGAACTAGAAGAACCATCAACCGTCTCACTGAGCGCTTACGGCAAAGCGCGGTCCACGATTCAGGGATCACCGCTGAGCTCAGAGGAATTAAGGAAGACTGACGCCTACTGGCGAGCTTGTAAATATCTGGCGCTCGGCATGATCTATCTCACGGACAACCCTCTGTTGAAGGAAGCTCTGAAGCCGGAGCACATCAAGAACCGCCTGCTCGGACATTGGGGATCGAGCCCCGGCCTCGCCTTCATCTACATCCACCTGAACCGGCTGATCAAGAAGTTATACCAGGACATGATTTTCTTGGCGGGACCGGGGCATGGCGCGCCCGGCGTCCTGGGTCCTTGTTATCTCGAGGGGACGTACTCCGAGATCTATCCCGAGAAGAGCGAAGATGAACGTGGCCTGCGCGAGTTCTTCAAGCAGTTCTCGTTTCCTGGCGGCATCGGCAGTCACTGCACGCCGGAGACTCCCGGTTCGATCCACGAAGGGGGCGAATTGGGGTACGTCCTTTCTCATGCCTGCGGCGCTGCGTTCGACAACCCTGACCTGATCGTCGCCGCGGTGGTTGGAGACGGCGAGTCTGAAACTGGGCCGCTGGCAACGTCATGGCACATCAGCAAATTCCTCAACCCCGTTCGCGATGGCGCCGTTCTGCCCATCCTTCACTTGAACGGCTACAAGATCAATAATCCCACTCTTCTCGCGCGCATTAGCCACGAAGAGTTGGAAAACCTCATGCGAGGTTACGGTTGGACGCCTTACTTCGTGGAGGGATCGGATCCCGAAAGCATGCACCAGGCCATGGCGGCCACAGTGGAGCATTGCGTCCAGGAAATTCGACAGCACCAGCAGGAATGCCGAAGCACCGGCGTGGCCAGCCGGCCTCGCTGGCCGATGATCGCGCTGCGCTCCCCGAAAGGCTGGGGCGCACCGCGGGAAGTAGAAGGTCACTACCTTGAAGGATTCTGGCGGGCTCATCAGGTTCCCTTGACCGACGTCAAGAAGAACCCCGAACAGCTGCGGATCCTCGAGAAGTGGATGCGCGACCTGAAGCCGGAGGAGTTGTTCGACCGGGATGGCAAGCTCATTCCGGAACTCAAGCAGCTCGCACCCACCGGGACCCGCCGCATGAGCGCCAATCCTCATGCCAATGGTGGAATCCTCAAAGAAGCTCTGCGCTTGCCTGATTTCCGGGGTTACGCCTTAAAGGTCGATCAGCCGGGAACCATCGAAGTCGAGAACGTCCCGCCTTTGGGGATCTTCCTGCGAGACGTGATGAAGTCGAACATGAAAAACTTCCGCGTGTTCGGTCCGGACGAGACCACGTCGAACAAGTTACAAGCGATCTATGAGGTTTCGAAGAAATTCTGGATTGCCGACTACTTCCCCGAGGACAAGGATGGCGGCGAACTGGCAACCAATGGACGCGTCGTCGAGATGCTCAGCGAACACACCATGGAGGGCATGCTCGAAGGCTATCTGCTTACCGGACGGAATGGTTTCTTCTCATCCTATGAGGCCTTTGTCCACGTGATTGACTCCATGTTCAACCAGCACGCGAAATGGCTGGAGATCTGCAGCCATCTGTCCTGGCGCCGAAACATAGCCTCGCTAAACCTGCTTATCACTTCTACGGTTTGGCGGCAGGACCACAACGGTTTTACTCACCAGGATCCCGGTTTTCTGGACGTTGTCCTTAACAAAAGTGCGGCCGTCACTCGCATTTACCTACCGCCCGATGTTAACTGCCTGCTGTCCGTAGCCAATCACTGCCTCAGGAGCGAGGACTACATTAATGTGATCGTGTCCGACAAGCAGCTGCATCTCCAGTATCTGAATATGGATGCGGCTATTACTCACTGCACCAAGGGGATTGGTATCTGGGACTGGGCGAGTAACGACCAGGGTTGTGAACCCGATCTCGTCATGGCGTCCGCCGGCGACATTCCGACGCAGGAAGCACTCGCGGCAACGGTTCTGCTGCGAGAGGAGTTCCCAGACCTGAAGATCCGTTTCATCAATGTGGTCGACCTTTTCAAACTGCAGCCGAGCACAGAGCATCCGCACGGATTGACAGATCCGGATTACGATTCTCTGTTTACCATTGACAAACCCATAATCTTCAACTTCCACGGTTATCCCTGGCTGGTTCATCGCCTGACTTACGCTCGCAACAACCAGCACCTGCATGTGCGTGGCTACAAGGAAAAGGGCAACATCAACACTCCCATGGAGCTGGCGATAAACAATCAAATTGACCGCTTCAGCCTGGCGATGGACGCCATCGACCGCGTCCCCAAACTGCAAAGAATCGGGGGCGAAGCCAAAGATAAGTTCCGCAACCAGCAGATCGCCTGCCGGGCCTACGCCCACGAGCATGGCATTGACAGCCTGGAGATTACCGGGTGGAGATGGCCGCAGCGATCAGCCTAACCGACCGACCGAGCGTCAGGAGTGGCCGGGTAGCGGCGATCCGGCCACTTACGACTTGGTTCGTTTAGAGTGAACCGCCAGCGAAGCTGGCGCGAGAGGATCTTGAATGAGCGTAATAACCGCGCCCCCCATTTCTCCGGTGCTGCAAAGCATGGATCAGATCAGTATCAACACCATCCGCACACTCTCCATGGATGCGGTGCAGGCAGCCAATTCAGGCCATCCTGGAACTCCCATGGCGCTGGTGCCGGTGGCTTACTGCCTGTGGCAGCAGTTCCTTCGCTTCGATCCGCAAGATCCAGTATGGCCGAACCGCGATCGCTTCGTGCTGTCGAACGGGCACGCGTCCATGCTGCTCTATTCCCTGCTCCACTTAACCGAAGTGCGAGCCGTCAGCAAGGACTACGAAACTCTCGGCGAAGTTTCGGTGCCGCTGGAGGCCATCAAGACTTTCCGGCAGTTGGATAGCCGCTGTCCGGGACATCCGGAGTACCGCTGGACGTCGGGTGTAGAGACCACCACCGGGCCGCTCGGCCAGGGCGTTGCCACCAGCGTCGGCATGGCCATTGCCGGGCAGTGGCTGGCTGCGCGTTACAACCGCCCAGGCTTCGAGGATCTGTTCGACTTCAACGTCTACTCGCTCTGCGGAGATGGATGCATGATGGAAGGCATCTCCAACGAGGCTGCCTCCCTCGCCGGGCACCTGCAACTTTCCAATCTTTGCTGGATCTACGACAACAACCACATCACGATCGAAGGCAACACTTCTCTGACCTTTACTGATGACGTGGCCACACGCTTTATCGGCTACGGCTGGAACGTGACGCGCGTCGGCGACGCAAATGATCTCGAGATGCTGGCCCGCGCGTTCCGAACCTCCCAGGACACCAAGGATCGCCCGACGTTGATCATCGTGGACAGCCACATCGGATACGGCGCGCCCCACAAACAAGATACCAGCGGAGCTCACGGCGAACCCCTCGGCGAGGAGGAGATCCGGCTCGCCAAGCGCAACTACGGCTGGCCAGAAGACAAGAAGTTCTACGTGCCGGAGGGCGTCTACGATCACTTCCGTCAAGGCATCGGAAAGCGCGGCAAGCAACTGCGTGACGCCTGGTTCGCGCGAATTGCCGAGTATCGCAAACAGTACCCCCAGTTAGCTGAAGAACTATACCGCATGCAGCATCGCCAGCTCCCGGAAGGCTGGGACCGCGACCTGCCCGAATTCCCCGCCGACTCGAAAGGCCTTGCGACCCGTGAATCTTCAGCCAAGGTGCTGAACGCAGCCGCCAAGAATATTCCCTGGCTGATCGGAGGCTCCGCCGATCTCGCGCCCTCCACCAAGACTCGTTTGACGTTCGAGGGCGCCGGCGATTTCTCGGCGGAGAATTATGGCGGACGCAATTTTCATTTTGGAATCCGCGAACACTCCATGGGCGCCATATTAAACGGAATGAGCCTGGTGAAGGTCCGACCCTTCGGCTCGGGATTCTTCATCTTTGTGGATTACATGCGGGGATCTCTCCGCCTGAGCGCCTTGATGGAACTTCCGGTGATTTACGTCTTTACCCACGACTCGATTGGAGTTGGCGAGGACGGCCCTACCCATCAGCCTATCGAACAGCTTGCCCACATGCGTTCCATGCCCGGCCTGATTATGATCCGGCCGGCGGACGCGAATGAAGTGAGGGAGGCCTGGAAGGTAATCCTGCAACTGCATCACGAGCCCGCGGTGCTGGTACTCACGCGCGAATCCGTGCCGACAATCGACCGGACGAAGTACGCCTCGGCCTCTGGCCTGGCCCGCGGGGCCTATGTTCTTGCGGATGCCCCCCGCGACAACCCTGAGGTCATCCTCATCGGCACCGGCAGCGAGATTGCCCTCTGCCTGGAAGCCTACGAGCAATTAACCAAGCAGGGCGTGCGGGCACGGGTGGTCAGTATGCCGTCGTGGGAATTGTTTGACGATCAGGATCGGAGTTACCGGGAATCGGTTCTGCCTCCACACGTGAAGGCGCGAGTGTCGGTGGAAGAGGCATCCGACTTTGGCTGGAGCAAATACACCGGCTCCGAGGGGCATAATATCTGCATCGAAACCTTTGGAGCTTCGGCGCCTCTTAAGCAACTCTTGAAGAAGTTCGGTTTCAGCGCGGACAACATTGTAGCCGCGGCAAAGAGCCAGATCGCGCGGCACGGGAGCACGAAATGAAAGTGGGCGTGGGCGCGGATCACGGCGGATTCGAAATGAAGGAGCAACTCGCCAAGTTGCTGGCGAAAGAAGGCCACGAGGTCGTCGATTTCGGCAACAAGGTATATGACACCGACGATGACTACCCGGATTTTGCGATCCCTCTTGCCCGCGCTGTAGCATATGGCGAGGTGGAGCGTGGCATTCTAGTGTGCGGCAGCGGTGTGGGCGCCTCCGTGGCTGCAAATAAAATTGTCGGGGCGCGCGCGGCGCTCTGTCACGATGACTTTTCGGCCCGCCAAGGGGTGGAGGACGATGACATGAATATACTCTGCCTTGGAGGGCGAACCATGGGCATCGCGGTCGCATGGGATTGCACGAAGAACTTTCTCGTCGCCAGGTTTAGCGGTGCAGAACGACATCGTCGCCGGCTGGCCAAGGTCACTCAACTCGAAGGCAGCACCCTGGCCCATGCGGACCATAATTAGTTCCAACTATTGAGCCTGAACGATGGGAGATAACGATGACGTTGCTTGAATCCTTGAAAAAATACACGACCGTTGTAGCGGATACCGGTGATATCGAGGCCATTGCTCGCCACCGGCCACAGGACGCTACCACCAATCCTTCACTGCTTTTTCACGCCGCCGAGATGCCGGTCTACCGGCACCTGGTGGACGAGGCTGCCGAACTTGCACAGGAACGCGGTGGCAGTCATGAAGAAATGGCGGAAGAGTTCATCGATCGTCTTTTCGTCCTGTTCGGAAGCGAGATTCTGAAGGTGGTTCCTGGCCGCGTGTCTACGGAAGTGGCTGCCAGCCTGAGCTTTGATACGACGGGCACCATCGCGAAGGCCCGCAAGCTCATCTCGCTGTATGAGAAGAAGGACGTCTCGCGCGAACGCATCCTGATCAAGATCGCCAGCACCTGGGAGGGCATTCGGGCAGCCGAGCTTCTTGAGAAGGAGGGCATCCACTGCAATCTGACACTTCTCTTCAGCTTCGCCCAGGCGGTCGCCTGCGCCGAAGCCGGAGTAACCTTGATTTCGCCCTTCGTCGGCCGCATTTACGATTGGTACAAGAAGGAGCACGGCGGCGCGGAGATTCCACCGGATCAGGATCCCGGCGTCGCCTCCGTCACTCGCATTTACGACTACTACAAGAAATACGGTTACAAGACCCAGGTCATGGGGGCCAGTTTCCGGAACGTAAATCAGATCATCCGCCTGGCGGGATGTGATTTGCTCACCATCAGTCCGGAGCTTCTTGAGCAGTTGGAGCAGACCGAAGGCACTCTGGATCGTAAACTTGATCCGGCAAAGGCGAATACGGCCAAGGAAGATCGTCTGCACCTGGATGAGAAGACCTTCCGCTGGATGCACAACGAGGACGCGATGGGGACGGAGAAGCTGGCCGAGGGCATCCGCAAATTCAATAGCGACGCCCGTCATTTGGAAGAGTACGCGCTCTCCCAGGTTGCCGAAAAAGTCGGCTAAGCCAGGGCGTCACTAAGGCGGTCTTTCGATAGAGGTCTCCAGATGAGCGTGCCTCGCGCAGTACTTTGGGACATGGATGGAACGTTAATTGACTCAGAGGAGTTCCACTGGATTTCCTGGCGGAACACAATGGCGAATGAGGGCATCGCCATCACTCGCGAAGACTTTCTTTCCTCGTTCGGTCAGCGCAACGATTCCATCATCCCCCGCTGGCTTGGCGCCGCATCGACTCCCGAGCGCATCGAGAGAATCGCCAACGCCAAAGAGGAACTGTATCGTCATCTGGTCCGCAGGGACGGCATCGCGCCACTACCCGGGGTTGCAGGTTGGTTGCACCGGCTTCACAAGGAGGGATGGCTGCAAGCAATCGTTTCCGCGGCGCCGCGTGCGAACATCGAGGCCGTCCTTGAGGCTCTGTGGGCTGCCCGCTTGTTTCAGGGCATCGTCTCGGCAGAAGATGTGCGCCAAGGGAAACCGGATCCTGAAGTGTATCTGACTGCGGCTTCGCAGCTCGGAGTATCGCCCGACAGGTGCATAGTTGTAGAAGACGCCGCCGCCGGGATCGAAGGAGCACGCCGCGCAGGCATGCGGAGCATCGGGGTAAGTCACGATGGTCAGCATCTGCCCGCCGATGTAGTGGTGCAGTCTCTCGATCTCCTTGATTCGGACGCCTTCGAAACGCTGCTGCAGACCAATAACTGCCCCACCAAGATCGGATAGCTGCGTTGAAGACATGATTGTTTCGCCCGTCCAGATCTTCTAAGGAATTGCATTGGGTGCAGGAGGATTAGTGAAACCACTACGGATTTTGGGGTGGGCCTATCAGCTCTCGGCGCCGCTGGTGCTGATCGCATTGTTCTGCGGATCTGGATTGAAGTTGAAACGCGATACTTCGAGGGTCCTTCAGTCGACGATCATGGCAGGTCGCAAATTGTCCGGGGACATGTCGAGCACTACTGGCTATGCGATCAGTGCGCTGCGCATATCGCTCTGCGGTTTGACAGGGAGCGGGGCGTGGTAACTGTTTCTTCGCAGGAGGGCGCTGGCCAAACAATGGTGACGGCAACCCTGCAGGCAAATCCACCGGTCGTGACTGGAGTATCACAGGTACTTATCCGAACGCTGGACCGTAAATTAGACGGAGAAGCGCAAATCTAAGGAAAATTTCAAACCGCGGAGATTCTTGAATATTGCGTAGCCCCAAGCAGGCGGGAAAGCGGCAAGCGAGCTTTGTAAGGAGAGAGAATGCATGAGCGAAGCACTTCCAGAGGTTTATTTGGCGCGGCACGGTAACACGGCGTGGACTATGTCGGGCCAGCATACGGGGCTTACCGACTTGCCTCTCACACCGGACGGCGAGCGGAATGCCAGTCGGCTCGGGGAACGGCTCAAGGGCATAAAATTTGCCAAGGTGTTTACCAGCCCATTGCAGCGCGCGGCCCGAACCTGCGAACTGGCCGGGTTTGGCGCCGTGGCCGAAACCGATCCTGACCTGGTGGAATGGGACTACGGTCAATATGAGGGACTGCGGTCGGTCGAAATCCTGGCAAAAAAACCGGACTGGCAACTGTTCCGTGACGGCTGCCCTGGAGGCGAATCGCCGGCACAAATAGGCGAGCGGGCGGACCGCGTGGTGCAACGGGTCCGCGCGGTTACGGGCAACGTTCTACTCTTTTCCAGTGGACATTTCATTCGAGTGTTAACTGCTCGCTGGCTGGGGCTGGGGCCCGGCGCGGAGGGTAGATATTTTCTGCTCAGTCCGGCCAGTCTGAGCGCTCTCAGTTATGAACACAATCTTTCCCGGCCGGTGATCCGGCTTTGGAACGATGATCATCACGTGACCGGGTGAGTCGAACCACTTGGTGGGTCGGACTTGTTGGTTGTGGATCTTGAATGCTACCGATTTCATCTAAGACAGACTACAAGGATCTCCAATGAGCACAAAGAGTGTGGTGCAGCCGAAGTCCGTAACCCTAGCCCCAACCACAACGAGTTCAGCCAGATTTTCCGAACTTCTCCAGCAGTACGGGTGCGGCCCGATTCCGTTTGTGGGGACGGAAAACGCGTTCTACGAACGGCATGTGGTTTTTGACCGGGTGATCGACCCGAAGGTAGCGAGTGCGCGTGAGCGCTTCGAGGCGCTCTCGCGTTCCGTACGCGACGTCCTGGCACAGCGGTGGGTGCTGACCAGGAGCACGTATGAACGAGAGAATGCCAAGCGCATTTACTACCTTTCCCTGGAGTTTCTCATCGGGCGTTCGTTGGCCAATAACCTTACCAACCTTTTGCTCGATCCCCTTGTGCAGCATGAGGTTCAACAAAAAGGTATCGATTGGCTTGAACTGGTCGAGCAGGAACCGGATGCGGGACTCGGCAACGGAGGTCTCGGCCGTCTCGCCGTGTGTTTCTTGGATTCGATGGCAACGATGGAACTGCCGGCCACGGGATACGGTCTGCGCTATGAGTACGGCATGTTCAAACAATCCATAGTCGATGGATGGCAAAAAGAAAATCCCGACAATTGGATCCGCTGGGGCGATCCCTGGGAGGTCGCCCGACCTGTCGAGATGGTGAAAGTGAAGCTGGGTTGCTCGTTTAAGCTGACCGGGGGCAGCTTTGAACTGATCCCCGCCCGTCCGTCGACCTGGTTCGGCATACCATTCGATCGACCAGTGGTGGGCTACGGCGGCAAGACCATTAACACCCTACGGCTGTGGGCCGCGGCGGCACCGGACTACTTCGATATTCAGGAATTTGGTGCCGGTGATTTCGTGGGCGCACTGGCGGAGACGCTCGGGGCGGAGTCGCTCACACGTGTACTCTACCCTGACGATTCAACAACTGTGGGGAAGGGACTGCGATTCGTCCAGGAATATTTCTTAGTGGCTTGTTCGCTCGCTGATATCGTCCGGCGGTTCCAACGGTTCAATAAGGATTGGGAGCAACTGCCCGAGAAGGCGGCAATCCAGCTCAATGACACACATCCGTCGTTGGCGGTCGCTGAATTAATGCGAATCTTGCTGGACGATGCGCGCCTGGGATGGGACCAGGCGTGGGATTTGACGAAGAAGACGCTCGCTTACACAAATCACACGCTATTGCCTGAAGCGCTTGAGAAGTGGCCTGTCGAGTTGTTCGAGATGTTTATTCCCCGCCATTTGGAGATCATCTACGAGATCAACCGGCGTCTCCTCGACGAAGTTCGGGTTCGCTTTCCGGGCGACGAGGGGCGCGTCCAGCGTGTGAGCCTGGTGGAAGAGGGCAGCCAGCGCAAGATCCGCATGGCCAACCTCGCGATCGTCGGCTCGCACAGCACCAATGGAGTTGCCGCGGTCCACTCGAAGCTGCTGCGGACGACGACGGTCAAGGATCTAGCCGAAATGTTTCCCGAGCGTTTTAACAACAAAACCAACGGCGTGACGCCGCGGCGCTGGTTGCTGGAAGCCAATCCCGCGGCGGCCCGTGCAATTACGCAAGTCATTGGCGAAGGCTGGATAACCGACCTGAGCCAGCTCAAGCAACTGAAGCCGTTTGCCGAAGACCCTAGCGCTCGTGAATTGTTTCTTACCTCAAAGCGTGAGGCCAAAGCGCAGTTCGCCAACTGGCTCAAATCGACGTCGGGGCAGATCGTGGACCCGGACACCGTCTTCGACTGCCAAATCAAGCGCATCCACGAATACAAAAGGCAACTGCTGAACGCGCTGCGAATCGTCGTCGTTTATAACCAGCTACGGGAGAATCCGCACACGGAAATGGTGCCGCGCACATTCTTTTTCGCCGGCAAAGCGGCGCCGGCTTACCAGTTGGCCAAGCTGATCATAAAGTTCATCAACAACCTGGCGGTCACGATTGACGGTGACCCTGCCGTACGCGGCCGGCTCAAGGTTGTCTTTCTCCCGGAGTACAACGTTTCGCTGGCGGAACGGCTGATTCCAGCCAGCGACGTTTCTAACCAGATCTCGACCGCCGGCTATGAAGCCAGCGGAACGAGCAATATGAAATTCATGATGAACGGAGCGCTAACGGTGGGAACGCGCGACGGCGCCACCATTGAAATGGCCGAGGAGGCAGGGGAGGAGAACTTGTTCCTGTTCGGCCTCAATGTGGAACAAGTCGAGAACAGCCGCGCCTGGTACAGTCCGTACTGGCACTTCGAAAATGAGCCCAAGACTCGAGCGGCTCTGGACCTCATCTTCTCCGACTACTTCAACCGTAACGAACCAGGAGTGTTTGCTCCCTTGCGCGACACGCTCCTGACCCACGGCGATTACTACATGCATCTGGCGGACCTGACTTCCTACTGCCATGCACAGGACCAGCTTGGCGCGTTATATGCCGATCCTGGCGCGTGGGCGCACAAAGCAATCCTGAACGTGGCGAGTTCCGGAAAATTTTCGAGCGACCGCGCCATTGCCCAATACGCTTCTGAAATTTGGAAGGCGGAACCATGCCCAGTATCGTAGAAACGCAGCCATTGGCAAGCGAACCTAACGCAATGACGCTCTCGCCCCTCGCAGGCAAACCGGCTCCAAAGGAGATGCTGGTGGACGTGGTCCGCCTGGAGCGGGATTATTTCGAGCGCCAGCCCGACCTGCATGATCCGAACGAGCTAGTTAGCTTCGGAACCAGCGGACACCGCGGCTCGGCTTTGCACGGCACATTCAATGAAGCGCACATCCTGGCCATTACCCAGGCGATCTGCGACTACCGGCGCGCGCGGGGGACGGACGGCCCACTCTACATGGGGAAAGACACCCACGCGGTGTCCGGGCCCGCCCAGCGCACGGCACTCGAGGTGCTGGCGGCGAACAACGTAGAGACGATCATCCAGCAAGGCGACGGTGTGACTCCAACCCCCGTCATCTCGCGAGCCATTCTCGTTTACAACCGCGGTCGCAAGGAACACCTCGCTGACGGCATCGTCGTGACGCCGTCGCACAATCCGCCGGAGGATGGAGGCTTCAAGTACAACCCTACCAACGGCGGCCCGGCCGATACCGACGTGACCCACTGGGTCGAAACCCGCGCCAACGAACTGCTGCGAGCCGCGAACGTGGGGGTCAAGCGAGTTCCGTTCACGAAAGCTATCCAGGCCGCGTCCACGCACCAGGAAGATTTCATCCTGCCGTACGTACGTGATCTCAAGAACGTCGTTGATATGGATGCGATTCGCGGCGCCCGCCTCAAACTTGGCGTGGACCCGCTGGGCGGAGCCGCGCGGCCGTATTGGGAGCCGATCAACTCCATCTACGGTCTGGACATCGTTATCGTCAATCGGATAATAGACCCGACGTTTTCCTTCATGACAGTTGATCATGACGGCAAGATTCGGATGGATTGTTCCAGTCCGTACGCGATGGCCAGGCTCGTCGGGCTGAAGGACAAATACCAGGTGGCTTTCGCCAATGATACCGACGCGGACCGGCACGGGATTGTCACTCCGGTTGCAGGGTTGATGAACCCGAACCATTACCTCGCGGTGGCCATCCGGTACCTGCTTACACACCGCCCACAGTGGCGTCAGGATGCCGCAGTGGGGAAGACCCTGGTCAGCAGCAGCATGATCGACAGGGTCGTCCAGAAGCTGGGCCGCGAGCTCCGCGAAGTCCCGGTAGGCTTCAAGTGGTTTGTGCCGGGCCTCTTCGACGGTTCGTACTGTTTCGGCGGGGAAGAGAGCGCTGGGGCGAGTTTTCTTCGCCTTGACGGAACAGTGTGGACGACCGACAAAGATGGGCCAATCATGGACTTGCTGGCGGCTGAGATTACCACCCGCACGGGCAAGGATCCCGGCGAGCACTACCGCGAACTTACGGCGGAGTTCGGCACGCCCTACTACACGCGCATCGATGCGCCCGCCTCCCCTGAGCAGAAAAGCAAATTGCAACAGCTCTCGCCAGATGCGGTCAAGGAATCGGATCTCGCAGGCGAGCCGATCATGGCCAAGTTGACGCGGGCGCCCGGCAATAATGCCCCGATCGGAGGGCTAAAGGTCGTGGCAAAAAGCGGCTGGTTCGCAGCCCGGCCCTCAGGGACAGAGAACATTTACAAAGTTTATGCGGAGAGCTTCAGGAGCGAGCAGCATCTGGACTCGATTGTGGCTGAGGCCCAGGAGATAGTGAACAATGCATTGCGTTCATCCGCGGCGAGTCCGCAATGAGCGCCAGTGGCGAGGTGCCTATGCTTCCGCCGTTTCCGTCCGAATACCGCAGTTCTGGCATTCTGCTGCACGTTACCTCTTTGCCTTCGCCTTACGGTGTCGGCGACCTGGGACCATCAGCGTTTTCGTGGGTCGACCGCCTCCACGACAGTGGGCAGGGGTGGTGGCAGGCATTGCCGCTTGGGCCCACCGGTTATGGAAATTCGCCGTACCAATCACTATCTTCCTTCGCGGGCAATGGCCTGCTCATCAGCCCCGAGTGCCTCATCTCGGACGGACTGCTAAAGGCGAGTGACTGCGCATCCCAGTTTCCTTCCGATCTGGTCGACTACAGTTCCGTTATTCCTTTCAAAGAGAAGCTGCTCGAAAAAGCATGGACGAAGGTCAATGTGGGCGAACGCGGGGATCTCCGTCCGGCTTACCAGGAATTCTGTGCGAAGCAGCAAACTTGGCTGGAAGACTATGCGCTATTTCGAGCGCTAAAGAACAAATTCGGCGGCTCTTATTATCTCGAGTGGCCCGACGATTTAGTCCAGCGCAAACCTGCCGCTTTAGCCAAAGCGCGGTGTGAGCTTGCCAATGAAATTGATCGGTTTCGTTTCGAACAGTTTCTGCTGCTGCGGCAAGCCGATCAACTCAAGGAATACGCGCGTGCCAACGGCGTGAGCCTGATAGGCGACCTTCCATTCTTTGTTTCACCGGATTCCAGCGATGTGTGGGCGAGTCCCGAGTTGTTCCTCCTGGACGAGCAGCGGCGGCCCCGTTTCATCGCTGGAGTACCGCCCGATTATTTCAGCGCTGATGGACAGCTATGGGGTAATCCTGTCTACAACTGGGATGCGCTTCGTTCCACGGGGTACCGATGGTGCATCGATAGGATTCGCACTTTGCTGAATCACGTAGACCTGATTCGACTGGACCACTTCCGTGGTTTCGCGGCTGCATGGCATGTGCCAGCCGGCGCCAACACCGCGCAGTCCGGTGAATGGGTGCCAGGGCCAGGAGCCACCCTCTTTCAGGCGATCCGACAAGAACTAGGACACTTGCCATTTATCGCGGAGGATCTGGGCATCATCACTGCGGAGGTAGCATCACTGCGGGATCAATTTCAAATACCAGGCACGCGGCTCCTACAGTTCGCCTTCGATGGTCACCCTGACAATCCGTATCTTCCGCACAATTTTGTCAGCAACACGGTCGCGTACACCGGCACGCATGACAACCCGCCAACTCGCGAGTGGTATGAACAGTTGCCCGATTCCCAAAAACAAACTTTGTGGAGCTATCTCAACCGCCGTCTGGTGAATAGTGCGGAAGCTGCACCAGCGCTGATCGAACTAGCATGGTCATCCGTGGCAGCTTTGACCGTTGCGCCGTTACAGGACGTTTTTGACCTCGGCACCGGGGCTCGAATGAACGTACCTGGTCGGGCGAACGGAAATTGGTGCTGGCGTTTCACCGAGCAGATGTTGTCGACAACCGCTTTCGAATGGCTGCGCGACTTAACCGAGAGGTCGAAGCGCTACGCGAGCGCGAGCTCAATCGCTCAGCCAGCCAAGGCGCAAGGCGCCACATTTGTGCGAGCGAACGGCTCAACTTAAGGCCGAGAACTAGGTTACGAAAACGTGAGCAACCCGATTGATAAAACAGCTGCTGACAAGGACCACGCATTCGACGCGAACCGGTTCGGGGTCTCACCCCCAAAACGCCCCACATGGGAGCAAACAGACGGAACTTCGTTACCCCTGGGTGCCACGTGGATAGAAGACGACGAGGCCTTTAACTTTGCGGTTTATGCGGAACATGCAGAAAGTGTCACTCTGCTGCTCTATTCCGCGGAGGATGTGGAAAGCCCCATCCTGACGTTCCCCTTCGATTTCGTCGGGAACAAGTCAGGACGGATCTGGCACTGCAGGCTCCCCCTCAATCAAATGCGCGGTGCTCGCTATTACGCCTACTCGGTCTCGGGACAGAACGTTGCTGGGGTTCACAGTTTCGATCCCGACAAGGTTTTGCTCGATCCCTATGCTAAATGTGTTTTCTTCCCACCCGGGTTCGATCGCAAAATGGCAATTGGGCCCGGCCCCAACGCGGGAAAAGCACCGCTCGGAGTCCTCACTGGCCACGATATTACCTTCGATTGGTCAGGGGACGTTCCACCTCACCCCGAATCAGATGTAATCATCTATGAACTTCATGTAAAGGGCTTCACGAAAAATCCAAATTCTGGCGTACATCCTTCTCGTGCCGGCACCTACTCCGGTCTGGTGGAAAAGATCCCATATCTGAAGGAGCTTGGGATAACGGTTGTCGAACTGATGCCTGTATTTCAGCGCGATCCTCACGAGGGCGACTATTGGGGCTATATGCCTTTGAACTTCTTCGCACCGCATGCGCAGTATGCCTCCACTCGTGATGACGATGGGCAGTATCTTGAATTCAGGCGTATGGTGAAGGCTCTCCACAAAGCAGGCATCAGCATCGTGCTCGACGTTGTATATAACCATACGTGCGAGGGTGACCATCGCGGACCCATCTATAGCTTTAAGGGCTTCGATCCAGGTTATTACATGCTGTCTTCCGATCCGGGAAACCCTTACGCCAATTACTCAGGCACCGGCAATACCTTGAACTTTAGCCAGACGCACGTGCGCAAAATCGTGTTGGATAGCCTGCGCTATTGGAAGAACGAAATGCACATTGATGGGTTCCGTTTCGATCTGGCGTCCGTGTTCAGCCGGAATGCCGACGGGACGCTCAATTGGGGATATGCTCCGATTTTCGGCGAAATCGCCTCCGATCCCGAGTTGGGTCGACTGTTTCGAGTGGCGTTAATCGCAGAACCGTGGGACACCGGCGCCTATCAGCTCGGACGCGGATTTCCGGGCCTGACCTGGCTCCAATGGAACGCGCGGTTTCGTGATGACCTCCGCCGCTTTGTCAAAGGCGACCCGGGCATGGTGCCAGACCTTATGCAACGCATCTATGGCAGCGATGACTTATTTCCTGACAGTCGCGCCTACGCCTACCACCCCTATCAAAGTGTGAACTATATCAACGCCCACGACGGCTTCACGCTGTACGATCTCGTTTCATACAACCAAAAAAATAACTGGAAGAACGGTCACGACAACCTGGATGGTATGGACGAGAATTACAGTTGGAACTGCGGCCACGAAGGCGACGAAGGCGCGCCAGCAGAGGTTCCGGCGCTTCGCCGGAAACAGGTTAAGAACTTCTGCTGCCTGCTTCTGCTGTCGAACGGCATCCCCATGTTCCGGGCTGGCGATGAGTTCCTGAACACGCAATTTGGGAACAACAATGCGTATAACCAGGACAATGAAATCAATTGGCTCGACTGGAGCCAACTCCAGACGAATCAGGACATTTTTCGTTTCTTCAAGCGCATGATTGCCTTTCGGCAATCGCATCCTTCTCTGTGCCGCAGCAGATTCTGGCGCGAGGACGTCTCTTGGTACGGCACTGGTCCTGCGGTCGATTTATCTCCGGGTTCGCGAAGCTTGGCGTTCTGTCTGCATGGCGCGTCCCAGGCGGATGACGACATCTATGTAATGACCAATGCATACTGGGAAGAGCTGCAGTTCCGCATCCAGGAAGGTACGCCGCAAGATTGGGTAAGAATCGTGGACACGTCGTTACCAACTCCGGACGACTTCGCAGAACTCGGTGTGCCCCTAAAGCATGGGACATACCAAGTGGCCCCGCGATCCATTGTTGTATTGGTTCGAGCTAGAACGAACGGCTAGAATCGGTGCGATTCCTGCTCAAACTGATATCGGTTATCCGGTTCGGCGGTTCCACAACCAACTCAAGTACAGCACGAGTCGAGCAAAACCTCACCGCCGCCGTACACCCAGGCCCTGAATCTGCCTTTCCAGTTCTTCAAGCGCGTGTTGTTCCGGCAGGCCGACAGGCTGATCAATGCCCCGGCGATGTGAAATTCGGATTCGGATCACTGCTGCCGACCGGAAATTCTCACGGGCCTCGGAGAAGACAGTTGAAGGGAAGGGAATAACCTCGATGGAGCATTCGCTAGCATGCGACGCTACAGTATCTACGATTTTCTTTAACCGTGCGTAACCCAACGCGTAGTCGCCGGGAGGCGGTAGCTCCAGCTCATCTTTGTTGCTTAAGCCGTGAACGTCAACGTCGAAGCCAGCCTGAACGGCGGCACGTCCACGGAATTGGTGGGATTGCTGCCTTGTGATTGCAATCACAGACGCTTCTATCGCGCCAAGGCTAAGCTAAGGTTGGTAGCATCCACTTCTTTTATGCGCATGGCACGGATTCTATTCTGACGGCGAGCCAAACGTCGTGCCGCGCAGAGGAGAACGTAGTCATGGGCTGCCCCATCGTGCTCTGCATCGACGACCGTCCAGAACCGTTGGAAATTCGCAAAGCAGTTCTGGAGGCTAGAGGTTTCCGCGTCGAAACGGTAACGAGCGGATTTGCCGCAATGAAGATGTTGGAGAAAAAGCCGGTGAATGCAGTTCTCTTGGAGTACAAAGAGGAGGGTATGGACGCAGAAGCCCTCGCCTTTCAGATCAACCAAAGGTTTCCTAACCTGCCAATCATCCTGCTCTCAGCCTATTTCGAGATGCCAGAGCGAATTTTGTGGTTGGTGGATGGATACGTAATGAAGAGCGAACTGCCGGACGGGCTTGTGCGCGTGATTGAACGGGTAATGCGGTGCTCTAACTGAGGCGCACACACTCGCGTTATGCACTAACAAACAGGTGGCTGCGTGAGAAAGTGTCATGCCAGACGAGTGGTATGAGCACGATGACGTAGTTGCGGCAGGGTCGAGTTGTCCGATGCCTGACTGCGGAGCCTTGACGGTTGCCTACAGGTCGGCAGACGACGTAGGACAATGACGATGCCGAGCCACGGGAGTTCACCTGCCCGCGCTGCGGACTCCAGTTTACCGTCCTGGAAGGGGACTTGATTCTTGAATCCGTGCCTGAAGACTGGCTCTTGGCGAAGGTTCACGCCGCATAGCCGGGCGTCGCAAAGAACAAGTCAACAGAGACCGTCAACCATTACCTACAAAGGAGTGACACCACTATGAAGCCTACGACCACAATGCCCACGCCGCCAAAAGCAACCAAGCAAACAACCGAGTCGCGCGTCGAGCTTCAAGAGCAAATCCGTCTTCGCGCCTACGAACTGTATGAGCAACGCGGGAGAGAGGACGGACGCGACTTAGAAGATTGGCTACGAGCAGAGTCGGAGGTGACCCAGAAGCAGGCAAAAGCAGTCGCCGCATAAACAGCAGTCACGCAGGCTCACTTCTGTCTGAAAGACTCTCCAACAGACAGGAGTGAGCCTTCAAGTTCTTAATAAATTACCAAGGCGGGTACATGCCACCGGTTTTTGCTCTTCTGCGTCAATCCTCGAAACTTCGAGCGCCTCCTCGAAATCCGTTGAACGCCTGCTTCCACAGCCACTTAATTACACGAGCGTCGTTGTAGCAGTAGCCCAGATTGTGGTTCAGCGTTGAGAAGCAGTGGCGTTGGCAGGTGTTCTTCAGGTTGGTCAACTGCGTGGTGTCGAATCTGGGGCTGTCGATGTTGCCCCAGTCGAAGTTCGACGAGTACATGGGGAAGCAGGGGGCTACGGTGCCGTCTGTACGGATGACCACATTGTTCTGGCCTGCCCGGCAGTTCCAGTCGGCGAAGTGAAGGTCGCCCTTTTCGTCGGGAACGATGCCGGGCGTGGACGCAAGCGGCTTCGCCATGTCCCCGTTGGTGCAGGTGCCATCCCCATACCAGCCGACCTTGCCCAAATCGAGACCCGAAGACATGCGTACAAACACCTTCATCTCGCGCAGCCTCTGCACGGAGTTCACCATCTGATAACCCGTTCGGTTCTTATCGATGATCCCGTCAATGAGTTCGTCCACAGCCCGCCAGTCTTCGGGGCGAATATAAGTCGGGTTGTCGTACACGTGTTTAAAGTGGTCATCCTGTTCGAGCATGGGCGTCTCATTGATGTGGTAGTCAGTAGCGAGATGGTGGTCGTGCGCGTACTCGGTGAGCAAACGAACATCTTCGTGATTATTCCGGCAGATGTTCATGTTGAAGAACACCATGTAGCCGCAGACGTACTGCTTGCGAGTGTAATCGCCTAACAACAGCTATCGCCGCAATCGGCGTGGCGATGCGCCCGGCAAGCCTGTGGGATTTCCCTAGTTGTGCAGACATCGAGTCAAGCGTAGGGTTGTCTCAAACTGGCCCAACAACGGGGCAAGTGTATGGCAGGTAATGGCAGGTACAGTCCCGGAACTGGAGCGGAGGAATGAGCTATCCCATGAAAAAGCAGCTGCTGTTATTTCTGGCAATCGGCTTGGGCTTAACCGCATGCTCTCGCGGGACAGTTTCCTCTAACGTGCAGAAAGGAACGGTTGAAGCGCAGAACTTGGGCACACCGGAGTCTCTCAGCGCTGCGGGGGAGCAGGAGTTGCGGGCCATCGTGGCAAGCGGGAGATTAGCTGATCTGCAGTGGCCCAATTTTTCGGAAAACAGCGCGGCGGTGAAGGAATTCTACGCTGAGTCCGGCGACCGGCTGGGATGGAGCCGTGGCGGGAAGCCGACGCTACAGGCCATAGAGACGATTGGAATCTTGGAGAAGGCAGATCAAAAGGGACTCGACAGTAGAGACTATGACGGCGTGAAGTGGCCGGAGCGGTTGAAAGCTTTGCAAAGCCCGGGCGGGGCGACGGAATCGGCGCTGGTGAAATTTGATGTGGCGCTGACGGTGTCTGCGATTCGTTATGGTACCGACCTGCACTTGGGAAAGGTGGATCCGAAAATCTTGCACAAGGATTTCGACCCGGAACGCGAAAAACATAATGCGGGAGAGTTCCTTTGGAAAAGCGTGGTGGGGGCGCGGAGCGTGAAAGATGCGGTGGACCCGATCGAACCGCCGTACCCGGGTTACCAGCGGACACTGATGGCGCTTCAGAAGTATATGCAGATGGCAAAGGAGGAAGTGCCCGATCCCCTGCCGCAGGTGAAGAAGCCGATCGCGCCGGGACAAGAATACGAAGGCGCAGGAAAACTTGTCCGCAGGCTGCAGTTTCTGGGAGACCTGCCGGCTTCGCAGCCGGTGACGGAGAACTCGCAATCATATTCCGGCGATGTGGTCGAGGGCGTGAAACGGTTTCAGACGCGACATGGGTTGGAAGCGTCGGGCAAGCTTGGACCACAAACCATCACGGAGCTGAACCGGCCGATGAGTGAGCGCGTGGAAGCGCTTCGGCTAACCCTGGAACGCTGGCGGTGGATACCAGACAACTTCACACAGCCGCCCATCCTCGTGAATATTCCGGAATTTGTTCTGCGAGCTTTCGACGCGCTTGACGCGCCGGGGAAGCCGGCGCTGATGATGCGGGTGGTGGTGGGGCGCGCTCTGCGGACGCAGACACCAGTGCTTGAAGAAGACATGAAATATCTGATTTTCTGGCCATACTGGAATGTGCCGCCGAGCATTTTGCGCGCGGAGATCATCCCGAAGATCACTAAGGATCCGGCGTATATTCAGAAAAACAATTTTGAAGTGGCGACGCATTCCGGGCAAGTGGTGACCGATGGAGTGGTGAGCGAAGAGGTGCTGGCACAGTTGCGCACGGGGAAGCTGATGGTGCGGCAGAAACCGGGACCCAAGAACGCGCTGGGCCTGATCAAGTTTATCTTTCCCAACGATCAGAACGTTTACTTGCACTCGACGCCGTCCCAGTCGCTCTTCAGCGAGAGTCGACGCGATTTCAGCCATGGCTGCATTCGCGTAGAGGATCCCAAGGCTTTGGCGGAATGGGTGCTGCGAAATAATCCGGGATGGACGGTAGAACGGATTGAAGCGGCGTTTAAGGCAGAAAAGCAACAACAGGTAAATCTGGCACACGAGATTCCCGTGTTGATCGTCTATGGCACGGCGATTGCCAAGGAGAATGGCGAGGTATTCTTCTT
>Ga0181532_10001341_pt1 | contig 24002 bp, 18 predicted proteins | sample PEATcosm2014_Bin_33_FD_119768 | JGI IMG/M metagenome (GOLD analysis project Ga0181532, IMG submission 119768) | Peatland microbial communities from MTU Mesocosm Facility, Houghton, MI, USA - PEATcosm2014_Bin11_30_metaG | ecosystem: Environmental > Terrestrial > Soil > Wetlands > Peat | place... | reverse complement strand
TCTACTCCTATAATGATCATGGTTCGGCTCCTTTCTCCCGAGCCTGTTGGTTGGCTTAGCACCACCAACTTTACTCGAGCGTGGGAGCCGACATTGTTATGGAATCAATTACACTCACAACCGCTGAAGAGGCTGCTCGGATTGTGCCAGATGCCCGCCTGCGAGTGTGGGAACGCATCAGGGAACGGAACCAATATCTGACTGCTCTTTAGGTGCCTTTATGCAGCAGCCCGCCGAATTGGCCCGGTTTGTGCGACCTCAGCGCATGTAGCCGCGCATTGACGACACGCTTGAGCACACTTCCTCATCGTTTCGCCTTCGTATTTCCCGCACTCTGCCGCGCAGGCTGCGCATAGCTCGGAACAGATACTGCACACCCGGTGAGCAAATCCAGAGCTGCCCGTAAGTTGGGCTACACAGGTTCGGCACAATTCAAGACATTCGTTACAAAGCCGGATACAGTCCCTCATCATGATCGGATCTTGGTCCAGGACGTAGCGGGATTACGGCTGCTTGGGATCCGAAAGTAGACGAATACCGCACGGTGCTCTCCGCCGTGACCGGCGAGATCGGCTTGCGCATCGCCATCGATATCGCGCTTGCGCACCATTCGCCGTCCCGCAACTGGAGATTTCCAGACTGCGGTTCGGACCGTTTTGCCGTTCCATGTCACGTCGCGCGGAAGGCCCACATTTACTGAAAGCAATCGGGACATGCGTACCTCGTCCAAGCCCAGCGTCCGTTTAGAGTCCTTTTATTTTTTACCAACGACGAGAGGGAGCGGCGCCGTCCACGTGGAGTATCTCTCCGCTCACATGACCTGCCTGTACGAGGTAAAGAACGGCATCGACAACATCCTTCACCGTCGCCATTTTCATAGCTGGCTGCGACGCCGAGTCGTTGGGAGCATTGCGATGCATCTGTGTGTCCACGACACCGGGGGCGACGGCGTTGAAGCGAATTCCGTCTTTTGCATACTCGATGGCGAGATTCTGGGTTGCTGAATTCAAGCCACCCTTCGTGATCATCGAAATCGAGCCATTTTCGCCGGCGATCGGCCGATCGGCAAGCGCCGCGGTGATGCTCACAACGCATCCCGATTTTTGTTTCAGCATCTCTTTCACAGCGTGCTGAGTGATGTAGAAGAATCCAAGCAGATTAGTCGAAACAAGAGCGTCGAAGTCTTCGGTAGTGAAATCGGTGAAAGGCTTGGTTAGGAAGATGCCTGCGTTATTCACCAGGATATCAATGGTTCCGAAGGTGTTGATAGCCGCTTCGACTGCTTTCGCGGCAGTTTGCTGCTTGCCGATATCACCATCAAGGAGAACCAAGCTGCCTGAAGTAGTCGCCTCCGGGTTGGCTTTACGAGAGGTGGCGACGACGTTATAGCCTTCTCTCAGAAACCCTTCGACTAAACCCGCGCCAATACCGCCCGATGCTCCGGTTATGATTGCTGTTTTACTGCCCGACATAAATAGCCTTTCGTTTTAAAGGTTCGAATCCGATACGCAACTGGGTCACCGTCCGTCCCAAAACGGCATGATCCCGCCCGACGCGCCACGCCCTCGTCGCATCTTGGGATTCCTGGACTCGGGAAGCCAGCTATGTTCGTTGATGCGGTGCGACGGTTAACCGCTTTGCCAATCTGGCGGAAGCTGCAACCGAAACCGCCCGCCAATCTCGGCCCGTCGAGCCAGGCGGACTATCTATCAACTCTGCTTCATCGAGCCAGTCCTCTACCGAGAGTTTTGCCTCCTCGGGACCAAACAGTTGCGTAACAGCGCCGATGAACGCCGATAACTCGCGCTCCGCCATGTGGATCTGGTCCTCATAAGTCGAATTGCAAAACGATTTTTCCGTCTTCATGGATTTCCGCTTATCAGGGTGCGTAACGGGTGAAGACAAAGTCGCGGGCCTTGACAGGCTCGTGGCAGGGAAAACAAGTTTTGAGCAGCGTCTCGTCGGCAGGTTTGCCGTCTTTGAATTGAGCAAACCCCCAGCCTCCGGTCGCGGCATATTTTTTCGAGTCCTTGACCATAAACTGAACGTTCGTGACGGGTCCGGGCACGAACGACTGGGCGCGCCCAAAGGCTTTGTTGTTTTCCTCAGACGGAACGTAACTCCAGGCCAGCCTGGCAATGATTGTGCCGTCCGGGAACAGCAGCTTCCCCTCGCGGTATGCCCTGATCGCTACATCGTTGCCGAGAAGGGCACGAAGATCGTTGAGGTTGCCTTCTTCGTGGGCCACAGAGGTCAGCTTCCAGTCGCGGTATCCGGCAGGAATCTTAATTCCGAAGATTGGATCAGCCTGTTCATCGGACCGTCCAGAGGCGTGGGCCTTGTAGACGACCACCCCGGTCAGCGCTACAACTGCAACCAACAGGTAAGCGAACCCTTTCATACGATGTGCTCCTTTCCAAAATGTTTATTTGGCGTGCTATCGATAGCGACCCTTTCAAAAACTGTCTACATCGATGACGGCTTTGGCGAAAGCTTCCGGAGCTTGTCGCGGCAGATTGTCAGCCATAGCCAAGAGAGACGACGTGACATCCCGTCGATTTTGCCTGCTTCCACGATCGATCTCTCCTTTTGCTGTGCTGCCTAAGCGCGTGATTGTACCGGCCGAGACGACATCCGGATCACTCGGCCGGCAGTACAGACGCCGAAGACGAGCCGACGCCGGCGTCGATCGAAATAGGAACCTAAGCGGCTTTCTTTGCGGCGAGTAAGCTGATAACGTTCTGCGCTGCGACGGTCGAAGACGCCGGATTCTGTCCGGTGATGAGACGGCCATCAACGACTGAAAACGGCTGCCAGTCCGCCTTCTTCTCAAAGATGGCCCCCAGCCGCATCAACTCGTCCTCGACCAGAAACGGCACAACGTGGGTGAGATGCATCTCTTCCTCCTCGCCATTGGTAAACCCAGTCACGTGTTTTCCTTTCACCAGCGGCGCGCCCTGGTAGGTCACTCGACGTAGCACGCCGGGAGAATGACAGACCAGGGCGATCGGCTTGCTGGAATTGTAGAAAGACTCCAATAAAGCGATGGATACGGGACTTTCTGCGAGATCCCACATGGGGCCGTGCCCGCCCGCATAAAAGACCGTGTCGTAATCTTCCGATTTCACGTCGGCGAGCTTCACGGTCTGGGAAAGTGCCCTCTGTGCCGACGGGTCTTGCTTGAACCGGGTCTGGGCAGGCGTTTGACTTTCTGGTAAATCGCTCTTCGGATCGAGGGGTGGTTGCCCACCTTTTGGTGAGGCGAGGGTCAGCTGCACTCCGGCATCGCGAAAAACATAGTAAGGAGCTGCGAACTCTTCAAGCCAGAAGCCGGTCTTGAGGCCAGTGTTGCCGAGGACATCGTGTGAAGTGAGCACCATCAGTATTTTCATGTTCCTTCACCTATTCATGATCGTGAGGATTCCGATTGAATCCAATCGACGCGAGCCATCAGAACAGAAGCTCGAGAGATGAACAATTGGACGATGGTATCGACCATACCTTGGTATCGCCCAATACCATCGTCCAATTGATTCGCCAGTGCACCTCGGGTGTAATCGCCACATCGCAGTCGATGCGGTCGGAAGAGCGGCCCTCGACAAACGGGCTTCGCCGCACCGGCGGCCTACAGGAGAAAGCAAAGATAGGATGGCAAAGACATGCCGGAAGCAACCTGGAAACCTCACGAGAAGCACGGACGGCTGACGACGCAGAGCGATTTACCCGACACCGTCTACGCGTTTCCGAAGCAGCGTAAAGAACCATTGACCGACGCACAACATTTGCGTAACGCGGTCGCGCGGTTCGAGCAAGTCATCGACGTCTCCGATGCCGACCGTGCTTTGGCGTTCGCGAACATCGAGAAAGCTGCAAACTACTACAACGTCAACCTCGCGGAAACGTCATGGCACGACCTGGGCATTCATCCTCAAAAGAATGGAAGAGAGGCTGCCGCCAAAGGCGCTGTGACGCGCGAACGCCGAGTGCAGAGCTAAGAATCCACTGGTCGCAGAGTCGGCCGACAGAGAAGTAATGGCAAAAGTGAAGCGAAATCTCATCCAACCAAAACCGGAATTGAAGAAGAGGAGACAGGATATGACGGACACAAACGCAGTGATCGCAGTGTATGACAACCACTCGGCAGCGGAAGACGCAGTGAAGGAACTTCAGAAGTCAGGTTTCGACATGAAGAAGTTGTCAGTTGTGGGGAAGGATTATCACACGGACGAGCAAGTCGTTGGCTACTACAACGCGGGAGACCGCATGAAGTATTGGGGGAAGTGGGGCGCTTTCTGGGGCGGCTTCTGGGGCTTACTGTTCGGCGCTGCATTTTTCTGGGTGCCCGCGATAGGCCCTGTGCTGGTTGGCGGTCCCTTGGTGGCATCGATCGTCGCCGCCCTGGAGGATGCGTTGGTGGTCGGCGGTTTGAGTGCCATCGGTGCCGGTCTGTACAGCCTGGGCATACCAAAAGACAGCATCGTGACCTACGAAACCGCGATAAAGGCTGGCCAGTACCTGGTGGTTGCTCACGGAACTTCCGCTGAGGCGGCTAAAGCCAGAAATATTGTGAGCACATTGAAACCAACCCAAGTGACCGATCATGTTCTCGAACCTGCTATGCAAGCGGTGACCCGTTGAACGCATCGTGAGGTGAGGATCAACTCGTTTGGAACCTCACCTCACGCCACTTCGGGTGGAGGAATCCTATGGGTATCTGTGATGTGGTGAATGTTATGCCCAGAGAAAAATCCATTCGATCAGGTTGGCGATGTGATAGTTGCGGCAAACTTGTGTCAGATCTGCAGGCAGGCTGGGTGGAGTGGCTTGCGGCAGAGGACACCAAGGGAAAACCGAAAGTAAGCGGTTTGCGGTTAGTGCACCGTCGCGATACCAGCCCGAGACGGCTGGAGCCCTACGGATGTCAGTACAATCCGCGAGACGAATTCAAAAAGAATCGCGGCATCGTAGAGGGATTAGCTCTTGATCGGTTCGCGGGTCCTGACGGCCTTATGTTACTGCTTTCGATGATTGCTGAACGTGAACTTCCAGCGCAGGGACTGATCGAACTCGCCAAGCGAGTGCAGATCCCGGGCTATGAAGCTGTGCACGAACTGGTCCCCGATGCCGTTAGCGAAGGAGTAATATCGCCCTCCATCTCGCCGGGCTTTTATTTGCAGTGCGAAATCTGGGACGTGCTGAACTGGGCGAATACCACACTTCAGCGAAGACGAGCCTGTTGAACAGATGAGTCGGTACGTTGTTTCTAGGTTTTGCTAGTGACCGTTGGCGCACCGCGCAACGAAGGAGATGAATCATGAAAGCAATCGTTGTCCACCAATATGGCGGTCCAGAAGTACTGAAGTTCGAAGACTACCCTGACCCGGTTCCGGGTCCGGGCGAGGTGCTAGTTCGGGTCGCGGCCACCAGCGTGAATCCGATCGACTACAAACGGCGCGCCGGATTAACGAAAGATTTTTATCCTCTCCAGTTCCCCGGCCTCATAGGAGTCGATATGTCGGGGACAGTGGTCAAGATTGGGCCCGGCGTGGGAGACTTTTCCGTCGCTGACCAGGTGTTCGCTATGGCGGACAATACCTACGCTGAACTTTGTGTCGTGAAGGCAGCGGTCCTGGCGAAAGTTCCCCAGGGACTCGATCTGATCCAGGCAGCGGCGCTGCCGCTGGTGACCGTGACCGGCAATCAACTCCTTTCGGCTACGGGAATCAAAGCGGGCCAGACGGTTCTCGTCGTGGGTGCTGTAGGAAATGTCGGGCGTTCGGCGGTATTCACTGCGAAGCAACGAGAAGCAATCGTCATTGCAGGGGTGCTGAAGAACCAGATGAATGAGGCGAAGACTGTGGGCGCGGACCAGATCGTAGCAACCGACGACGACACCGCGATTGCGAATCTTCCTCCGCTCGATGCGGTTGCGGATACGGTCGGCGGAAGAACCGCCGAGAAGCTAATCGCCAAGGTCAAGCCGGAAGGAGTGTTTGCCACGGTTCTCGGCGCGCCGCAGAACGCTGCCCGGTACTCAGCCGTAAAGGTCGTGCATGTATTCTCGAAATTCGACAGGACAACGCTCGAGTTCATGGCCGAAGCGGTGCGAGATGGCAAGCTGGTAATCCCGATTAGCGAGAAACTGCCGCTCAGTGAAGCGGCCGAGGCTCAAGCGGCGGCAGAAAAGGGTGGCATCGGGAAAATCCTGCTGGTGGCCTGACATTTTTCTTGCGAACGAAGCGCACGGAAGGAAATCAGAAATGAAGCTGCAGGCTCAATCAGAATCTGCATCTCGGGAATGTTTTCGAAGATAGTTTTGTAGCCTTGCGGTAAAGAGATATGTTGCAAAAAATGGGTCGCAAACGGTTGCAATTTTAGCTGTGCTGGTGCAGAATCTCGGACCGGAAGCACTGGTGGCGAGCGATACCGGCGGGGTCTGGTCGCTGGCGTGGAGTTCCAGTAGCGCGGCGGCGATCCCGCTCAGCACTTCTTGGGGAGCGATCGACATGAGTTCGCTCGCCCAAGGCCCGGATGCGGTTGATCACGTTTACGCTGGAACCAATGGCGGTTACCCCAACAGTGATCCCGCGAGCCCCGGCGGTGTGCTGTGGGAAACGGACACTTCGTCGGCGTCACCGCTGACCAACTGGCTGCCGGACACCCCGCCGCCATGCGGTTCGATTTGGCACATCCTAGTCATCAACGAATTCCGCCGTATCGTGCTAGCCTGCGATTCCGGTGTCTGGTGGTCGCCGATTCCGCCCGCTCCCGCCGCGCATGGTACCTACCAGTGGCAGGCGCCGATTCCCGGTCTCGGGCTCAAACCAGTGCCCTTTCGCGGCAATTCGCCCGCCTGGCTAAAGGACCGGGCTGGGGGGGCCTGGCCAGCCGCCGACGGAAGGCACTATCGCCGCATCGGCGTGGGGCGGCACCGCGCCCGGCGACCTGATTTTCTACGGCGGCTGGTTTAACGGCCAGTTCCTGTTTTACGCCGCCACGGTTGCCCCGGGAAGCGGTGAAACTTCTTTGATCGTGGACCGGACCTCGATCGCGGCCTGCCTTAGCGATGCGCGTAAGATGTACGCCGTCAGCGACGACGACAGCACCAGCCCCCGGGGGCAGATCGCCGCCGTGTGGAAATCGATCGACGGTGGCCAAGCCTGGGCGATGATACTGCGAATTCGCGGCCGCGGGTCCGCCGGGCGTTACTGGCGGACAAGATGACCAGGGTGACGTATTGGCCTATGGGGGGAATATATAGACAACAATGGTCAATGGGCACAAGCGATTTGGGATGGGGCCGACATGTCCAACCCCAGTCCGGGAATTATCCCGGTGATGGACAGCAACAATCCGCGCGACCCAATCGGTATCTCCAGCAGCGGGAGCCCGGCCGCAAACGTGCGTAGTCCCGGCTATACCAATGCCTCTGGCGAATACATGTATGTAGTTACCGGCAGCGGTACCAACGTCTACGGCTTATTCGCGAACCCCGATGGCAGCGACATCTACTGGGAACCCATCGGATTAATCGGCGAGGGACAGAATGTGACGGCGATATCATCGTTTAACGGCACCGAAACGTTAGTCGGCACCGACCAGGGCCATATCTACCAATTGACCCAGCCCTATACGGACGCGGCCCTGGACTAGGGTCCTGCTGAAAGTCCTTTTAATCGGGCGCCACATCGCCTTTTAGATCTAATGTGGGCCCACGATGAGGTCGTAGAGCTATAGCTATAACGAGTGTCCCTGCGGTCCAGAAACGGGCTTGGAGGACGTCAATGGCAATTTCCTCGAAGTCGACTTCTGGCCCGGAATAATTTCATCTCAAAAGCTTCGTGAAGAGCAGTGCACGACGTTTAACCTCCATTGTCAAACCAAGTACGCTGTCTCGCAAACACGCTGCGAAACGAGGCCGCGTTACTGCTGGCTGTGCTGCTGCGGAAGCTCCGGAGTGGGGCCTTCCTCTTCTTCCGAGTCGAAGCAGGGTTCCGCGATTTGTTCGAGGCCCGCTTCATCGAGAGCGGGGCGAAAACGAACGTCGACGGAAAGACATTGCCCAGCGCGACCTTTGTAGACGCCGCGCACGGGAGGCACGTCGCCATAGTCGCGTCCGTAGGCAACGCGAATGTGACGAAGTTCGATGGGCTTTCCCAGCGTTGGATCGAAACCAGCCCAACCGCTTCCGGGCAGGAAAACCTCTACCCAGGCATGCGAAGCCTGACCGCCAATGACTTCTTCCTGCTTGGCGCCGCTGCCAGCGCTGCCGCTCACCAGATAGCCAGAGACATAGCGAGCGGGCAGCCCCCTCATGCGCACGGCGCCGATCAGGAGGTGGGCAAAATCCTGGCAAACACCGGCGCGCAAGGTGAGCGAGTCGGCGACCGAGGAATGCACGTGGGTCGCGCCCTTCATGTAGGTAAAGTTCTTATGGACAAAATCGGAGGCGGTCTGCACGAAGCCGTCGACGGTGCCGTTGCAGGCATATTCGGCGGCGGCAGAGATTTCCGCGAGTTGCGGAAGGTACGGAACGTAACCGCTCGGAGCGACCCAATCGAAATGCTCTTCGAAGAGGTTGGCGCGCAGTTGATCGAGTTCTGCGAGCGACATCACCCACGGCTGGGGAGTGGGCGCGTCGTGGACCAGAACCACCGACTCAGCTTCGATTTTGAGGCGGCGATGGCGGGGCAGGTGGTTGAAGAGGTGGACCCAGTTTCCGAAGCCATCTTTATAAGAGGACCCGCGGGACGGAGGATGGGTGACAAGGCGAAACGAAACACAGCTTTGCTGATCATCGTGCAAGGGGCGGAGACGGACCTCGTTATAGCTCTCATAGACGGGCCCGTCGTAAATGAATTCGGTGGAGTGCATAAGGTGGAAGCGGTTCATGCCACCACCTCGTAATAGAAATAAGTGCGGGCAATGGCCTCGCCAATACCGTTGAAGTGATGGATCAGATCGCTGAGATAGCCATGCAGGCCGCCGCGGAGAATGTCGTCGATGCGATCGTAGCGAAGACGTTCGAGAACTTTGCCGGTGAGGCGCTCGGCTTCATTGGCATAGGAACCGGGTCCGGTATTGCTGATGGCGCGCAGGGCGGCTTGCGTCTCGGTCATGGAAAAACGGATGGAACGCGGGTGCTGAGCGTTGAGGATGAGCATTTCGGCGACGCGGTCGGGCTCGATCGGCGAATGATACTGGCGATGATAAGCCTCGTAGGCGCCAACAGATTTCAGAACCGCCATCCACTGGTGGTTGTCGGGAGGGCCCACACTGGAAGCGGGCTCGAGCAAGCTCCGATACTGCATATCGACGAGGCGGGCCGTCATTTCGGCGCGCTCGAGGGCAGAGCCGATGCGCAGAAAATCCCAGCCCTCGTCGTGCGGGAGAGTGGCGTCGGTAACGCCGCGGAAGCGATGGCTGCCGAAAATCACGCGGCCGCAGAAGCGATGAGGACCGGCTGTAGTCTCTTCCCGAGGATCGAAGTTGCTGAGCGTGAAGTAGAGACCGTTGAGGTCTTCCCACATCTCGCGCGAAATGCGGTCGCGGATGGTGCGGGCATTTTCGCGAGCCTTGGTGACACACTGCATGATCGAACTGGGATTGTTTGGGTTGAAGGCAAGAAATTCAAAGACGTTGTGGGCGTCCGGCTCGCCGTAGAGTTGACGGAATAACGCCACTTCCCCAGCCATGGAGAGAATGGGATCCCAACGGAGACCGTAAGGCTGCTGGGCTTGTTCGAGCAGGGTATGGAAGGTGACATCGAGAATACGGGCCGTGTCCTCGGCGCGTTCGATGTATCGACCGAGCCAGAAAAGAGAGTCAGCAATTCGGGAAAGCATGTCAGCACTCTCCCCGCAATACCCAGGTATCCTTGCTACCGCCGCCTTGCGAAGAATTGACGACCAGAGAACCCTCCTGCAGTGCAACGCGCGTCAGGCCACCAGGAACGATGGTGACTTTCTGGCCGTCGAAAAGGCAGTAGGGACGAAGATCGACGTGGCGTCCGGCCATGCGTTCGCTGGCGTCATCGAAAGACGGCACTCGCGAGAGCGGGACGATAGGCTGCGCAATATAGTTGCGCGGCTCGGCCAGGATTCGTTCCCGAAAGGCCTCGATCTGCGGACGTTCTGCGCTGGGCCCCATCAGCATGCCGTAACCGCCGGATTCCCCAACGCTCTTCACCACCAACTCGGGCAGATGGGCCAGGACATGCGAGAGGTGTTCGCGCCGATCACAGAGATAGGTTTCCACGGTGCGGAGAATCGGGTCTTCATTCAGGTAATAGCGAATCAGGGTGGGAACGTAGGCATAGATGGCTTTGTCGTCGGCGACGCCGGTTCCCGGAGTGTTAGCCAGCGCGACGTTGCCGGCGCGGAAGGCACCCATGAGTCCGGGCACGCCGAGTGCGGAGTCGGAGCGGAAGGTGAGTGAGTCAAGGAAGTCGTCATCGACGCGACGGTAGATGACGTCGACACGCTTGAGGCCGTAGATGGTCTTCATGTAAACCACGACGCCATCGACGATCAGGTCGCGGCCTTCGACCAGTTCGATGCCCATCTGCTGCGCCAGAAAACTATGCTCGAAATACGCGCTGTTGTGGATGCCGGGAGTGAGCAGCACGATCTGCGCTTCGGCCTCGCCGCGCGGAGACAACAAACGCAAGATGCGGGAAAGTTCCGAAGGATAGTTGTTCACAGGGAGCACCTCGTGCTCCTGAAAAGCCTCGGGGAAAGTGCGCGTCATGACCAGGCGATTTTCGAGAACATACGAGATGCCGCTGGGAGTCCGGACATTGTCTTCCAGAACGAAGAACTCGCCAGTCTTGGAATCGCGAACCAGATCGATGCCACAAATATGTGTGTAGATGCCGTGCGGGACTTCGAGGCCAATCATCTCGCGCCGGAAATGCCGGCAGGAGTAGACGAGCGAGGCCGGAATCTTACGGTCTTTGAGAATGAGCTGTTTCCCGTATAAGTCCTGCAGAAAGAGGTTTAGTGCGATGACGCGCTGAGTAAGGCCGCGCTCTATATGCGCCCACTCGGACTGCGGGAGAATGCGGGGAACCAGGTCAAAAGGGAAAAGGCGCTCGGTGCCGCGGCCGTCGTTATAGACGGTGAAAGTAATGCCCTGGAGAAGAAACGAAAGATCGGCTAGTTTGCGGCGTTCTCCGAACTGTGCCGGCGCCATGCTGCTGAACCTTCCGAAGACGCGCTCATAGTGAGAACGGGCGCGGCCTTGGGAAGCGAACATCTCGTCGTAAAACGGGCCTGCGGTATAGCCTTCGAACAGGCCTTGCCCGGCGAGACAAGTTGGTGCCATCGTCATCGGGATACGATACCAAATTCGGAGATCGCGCTTATCGCAAAAAACGCATGTGACGGATTGGAAATTCGGAAGACTTCTGGGGCGTTTGCCGATGCGAAGGAGGACGTATCGACTATGGTACGACTATGGATAGAAATTCGACCGGCTCGGGTGGCGTCTGCGGGGTACTGGTTCCGCTTTGACCGAGGTTGATCCACAGGTAGTCTCGGGCGACGATCGGAGTCGCTGATTGGTGTCGCGTGTCGCTGCTCGGCCCGAATCAGGATTCAGGCTTTTCGCCCGAGGAGATCGCTCGGCAAGCTCACTGATCAGAGAGAACCAACGATACTCTTTCTTCCGATGGTGTGCGATTGGTTGGACAAATGCTTCTTCGATTGCCTTTTGTACCGGCGTGCCGACCACAGGAATGAACCCCAGCGGGGCGGTAAGGTACGACACGAAGTTCCTCAGCTTCCCGATCGACCGCTCTATTTTAAGGACATCGATGAGGCTACGCGCGGCAAATTCTCTGTCGAATTCCACTTCGCCGCGCTACCAATCCGGTTAGTTCCTCGGACCGTTTATCGCCAATTTCGGGACCAACCACAACTCTTTTCACAAATGCCAAAGACGAAATTGAGGATCAGGTGACGCAGTCAGACTGTCTGCATGCATGGCGGAGTCAGAATTTGTTGTGTTCGACTCCGCCCGCAAATCCTGCGGCCTGCATTCTCGGCTGCGGCTTGGTCAGCGTCCGCTCACTTCAAAGCGCACAGGCTTTGCTGTCGCATTGATGTTCGGATCGTAGTATTCGTACACGCGCGAGGCGAACGCCTGCGCGTGGATTGGGTACTTCGCTCGCAGCCGGTACCGCACTTCGAACGAATCGCGCGGCGCAATCGAATCGAAATATAAGATCGCCTGCGTTGCCGTCATACTGAATTTTTCCAGCCGCCCGCTTTTTGCGCCCGCGGTTTTCTCCACCATCTTCTGCAAGTCTTCGCTCAGCAATTCGAATCCGGGAGGAATCCCCAGATCCACCATCACCATTTTGGCAGTCTTATCCAGATTGTTGCGGATTTTCGCCGTCCCCGTAACCATCTCATCCTGGGCGAGCCGCGTGCGATCGTACTTTACTTCGATTGCCAGCGGCTCATGCGTTGCCACATGCTGCCACGGAACAAAGTAGCGCCCGGCGATCTGATAGGCCAGTCCGCCCTTTCCGGAAAAACGAATCTCAATTTCGTTGTCGCGATCCGCGCCCGTTTGCGGCAGGACGAACTCGTGGAACAGATCGTTGTTCTCCTTGTTGATTTCCAGGCTCGCTACCTTCTTCCCATCGAGCAGAACTTCGGCCGTTCCGCGAGCATCGCTCCCGCTCTGTTCGGAGGCCCGCAAAAGCGCACGCAAGGCCATGATCGTTGCCTGCGTCGTGCCCCAATTGCCGTCGCCACCCTTTTTTGAAGCGATCCACGAAAGCGACTTGCGGACGACATCGGTGTATCCTCCGGCCTTGAGAAACGCCTGCACTGCGAGCCCTGTCGTCTCGACGGCCGCGCTGTCGCCAGTCGCGTAGACACTGGTTTCGTCCGCCGACCACCACCCGAAATCGCCCTTTTCCGTTGCCGCGTCCCTTAACATTTCCAAGGCTCGCCGCGCGAATTCCGAGTCCTTGCCGCTTTCTACTGCGAAGTTCGCAACCACGGCGAGCGTGTACGCGTCCATCTTGCCGTCGAGATGTTTCTCGACAAACTGCCTCGCCTTCTCAATCGCCGGTCCTTTGTAATCGGCCGACTCGAGCGCCCATGCGATGTACGCGGTGATGCGCACCACATCCGCGTTGAAGCAGTTCGTCGCGCCTTCGTTGATGAACTGCGTGTCGGGCCTCCAGCTTCCATCGGGCTGCTGCTGACGCACCATCCAGTCGCTGGTGCGCGCAATCACTTGCGGGTCCACGTCATAAACCTTCGCCATGTCGTGGAATTCCATCAGTCCATATGCGGTGAGAATCTTGTTGGCCGGAGCGTTGCCGAACCATGAGAATCCGCCTCCCGGAACCTCGAAGGTCAGGAGCCGCTGGTAGCCGGTTGCGACGAAGCCTTCGGCCTTCGCGTGAATCTCCGGCGTCAGCTTCTTTGTCCGCTTCATGTAATCGAGCGCCAGCACATTCGGATAGGTGGCTGACGAAGTCTGCTCGAAGCAGCCGAAGGGCATGCGCAGGATGCTGTCCATCCCCTCGATCACCTGGCTCAATGGCCCGGGGTAGAGCCGGACGAAAATCTTGCTTGCATCCGGGATGGAAGTTTCCGGGAAGCTCACGGTATGACGCACCGACGAATCCAGCCGTCCGCTGAAGACGATCTCCTTGGCTTCTCCATTGGGCACAACCTCAGTCTCGCGCACCACAGTGTCTTCGCGCTGCGAGCCGCCTTTCATGCGGCCGCTGAGCGTGAGTTTGAATTTGCCGATCCTCTCCGCCACGATGGTGAATTGCGCCGCGCCTACCTGCCCGGCGCCGACCGAGACGCTCTGCTCGCCCGCTCCTTCCAGCGAGAACCAATCCCCGGGTTCAAGTTTCAAATCCACCTCGCCGGCATGGCCTGCGTAGTTGTACACAGCCACGGGGATCGAGACCATATCTCCCTGCGTCAGGGTCACGGGAAGATCGAGGTCGACAAAGAAATCCTGGAAGACCTTGAGTTCCGAAGTTCCGGTTCCCAGCGCGCCCGTTTGCGTGGAGGCCAGCATCGCCATGCGCCAGGTCGTAATCGAATCGGCCAGCGGGATCGTGATGCTCGCCTTGCCTTCGCCATTGGTGAGTATCTCGGGATTGATGTAGAGCGCCTCGGGGAAGTAACTGCGCACATGACCGCCCGGCGCGGCCGCGGCGCCCGGCGCGCCCAGCCCGTCTTTCGCCCTCGCCTGTTCCCTGGTTTTCTTGGCGCCCTGGAGCTGCGCCAGTTCCGTAACATTTCGCCCGTTCAACGGCAATGCCTGAGGGGCAGGCCCACCGATTACTGCGTCCATTGTCGCCACTTGGGCCATCCCCGCTTCAACTTCCACCATTTCATTGACGGCACCGATCTGCAATGTCGCAGAAAGAACACCGCGATCGCGGGCCGCGAGGGAGATCACTCGAACGCTGGTTCTGAATCCAGCCGACTCGACTTGCACCCTGTAGCGTCCCGGAGGCAATGCCGCGAAAAAAAACTTCCCTGCCGCGTCCGCAACGGTATTTCGGCTGCTCTTATCCTCCATGCGCTGAATGTGAACCGGCGCTCCCGAAACCGCTGCGCCGCTCACATCCGTGACCGTGCCGTCGATTTCGGCAAGACCATTCTCGGGGCCGACGCCGTGCTCCATCCGCATCGTGATCGTATTTTCCGCCGACCGCCAGGCATTCCATTGCGGCTGGCTCGACACCCATGCGGTCTTAGGCTCCAGCCACAATGTAAGATCGTCCGCCGTGCCAAACGTGCGGTCGGGACCCGCGCTCGTCACCCGATACGAGCGGTGGTTTCCATTCCGCCACGGCGCAGCGTCGATACGCAGCTCTGTACCCCAAGCATCGCGCGGAAGGTGGCCGCCTGCGTCTCTCAGTTCTTTAAATGCCGGTGCCAGATCTTGCTTGCGGTCGAGGTCGGTCATCTTCGCGGCAAGTTCCCGGACGTAGTCGAGAAGCGCATCCCGGTACCGCGCCATGTATTCCGCTGTTGCCGTCTCGGGCAGTGCGCGCCCCGTCTCGCTCTCGAGCGTGTGCGCCGCAACCGTTTCCGCTGCGGCAAACAGCGCTCGAGCGGCGCGATCGTGCGATTCGTTGGACTCGTCTTCCGCCGGCTCGATAACCTGCGTCGAAGAGAGCGAATGGATTTCGTAGTGCGGCTTCATCAATTCCTGTTCCAGATAGAAGAAGACCTTGGCGAAGCCCGGCTGTTTCTCGGCCAGCGCGAAGACCGCCTGATCCACAACCTCTAGTCCCAGCGCGGCGCTGACACCTTCGCCTTTTTGATTGGTCACGTGGAAATGCACTTTTGCTTCGCCTCCGGGCAAGTAACTCCTGGCGTCGGCCACGGTTTCGATATGCAACTCCTCGGCAGGCTGCACGAAGACCAGCCTTTGGTCCTCGACCTCGCGGCCGCTGCGCCCAATCACGTAGGCATCGATCGTCAGTGTCCCGCTCATCTCCGGACCGACGACCACGCTCATCTCCGCGCGTCCGTTCTCGAGATCAACATCGCGCGTCAGAATCGTCTGCCCATCGCGCACCAGGTCGATGTAAGCCGCTCCGCGTTGCCGCGTCGACAGCACCGTGATCTCCATGCGATCACCGAGCCTGGCTACGGCATGCGATGTGCGCACCAGCACCTGATCTTCTCCGGCGCGCGTCTCTAGCGTTACGCTATCCGAGGCGCGATTGCCTTTGTGATCGTCGGCATCTATGCGCAAAACGCTGTTGGCGTCATTGCCCGGAATCCGAACTGTGGCAATTCCGGCCTCGTCCGTCTGCACTCGATCCTGGGTAGCGGCCGTGCGCACTACCAGGTCCGCTTTGGCCGGCGTTCCATCCGGATAGGATGCCAGAACGAACACTTCATTCTCCAGGCCCCGCACCAGCTTGCCACCTTCCGGAACAGCCGTAATCAGCAACGATGTTTCGCTTACGGTGACCGGCTCGCCGCGCGTCTCCGAGTGGTCGGCCGCATCCTTCACCGTGGCTTCCACCACGACCGGCGCCGCGCCATGGCGCTTTCCGTTGCCGGCAAAAAATTGCGGCAACAGCAGATCGAAGCGATAGGCACCGTCGCGATCCGTGCGCCCCTTTGCCGATGCCGCTTCGAAAAGCTCCGCATCCATCCCCGACGCCTTCATCGTGACCGATGCATTGTCCACAGGCTTGCCAAAAAAGTAATTCGCTTTCACGGCGCCGGTGACGTGATCGCCAGGCCGGTAATCGCGCTTCGGCTTGCCGTTTTTCGAATCAAACTCGATCGCCACGCGGTACTTCGGCAATACATAGCGCTCCACATTCACCGCCAATTCGGCGGCGCTCGCCTCGCCTATCTTGGCGCGAACGTGATACGTTCCCAAATTCACTTCGTCGGCCAGCGTAAATTCCGCCGATGCCACGCCGAAATTATCGGTCGCGGTGCTTTTGCGGAATACCTTGTTCCCGCGCGGATCTTCTACTTCGAAGGTCAGTACGCGGCCGGCCGCGGCATGTCGATCGGCGCGGTCCAATGCCAATGCGCGCAAATGAATGGTCTGCGAAGGCTGATAGATAGGCTTCTCGCTCGTCAGCAGCACAGAGACTTTGTCTTCAAGCTGCAACGTTTCCGTGGTTTCCACGTGGCCCAGCGGCGTATCGGCCGAGAAGCGCACAGGAAAACTGCCCGTCAATCCTTCGGGGAAACGGAAATCCGCCGCGACGGATCCCCGGCGGTCGAGCTCTCCAGCAAACAGCAGCTTGGAGGCGTGATCGGGATCGAGCAGTTCAATCCTCACCGTTCCCCGCTTGACCATAAGCGCCGTCTCGCCGGCGCTGGAACCGGTGACGATTACCCGCATGGCTGCGGGCGCTCCCGCGATATACGATCGCTGCCCCAGAACGCGCAGCACGGGCCGTTCGAGAATCTCCGACAGCGAGCGTATCTCCTCTAGATCGGGCGACGTCTGGTTTTCATAGCGCAGAGTAAAACGCACGCGCTGCCACACCAGTTCATCCAACGTCATCCGCTCGCCGAGAACCATCCTCGCATCCCAGACCGCGCTTCCTTCGGTTACGCGCTTATGGCGCTTCACTTCGCCAAGAACGTGATCCTCGGGGCTCAGCAACTCCAGTTTCAGCTCCGCCTCGCCGCGGTGCGCGGCTTCGTAGGGCACGGAAAAAGCAAGAGCATCGCGAAAATAGACGGCGGAGATTGTCCTCGGCTCCACGTTGCCAAAGGTCGCCGCAAGTAGCAGTGCCAATCCTGAGAGAGCTTGAAACACACGAGACATGGCGCGTCCTCCTCGCGGCAAGCGGCCAACCGCCGCGCCGCGCTTTGTCGTTCAATCGGAGTTCGCGCCTGGTTGGGAGTTTTGCAGACAATTTGTTGGGGAATTTGTGGGAAGTTACTATTGGTACTTACTAGCGAAAGCTGCTATCGGAAACTACTATCTTGCGGATAGTTACCGTTCATGCCAGTGGAGTCCGTCCTTACTGCTCCAAGTGGTGCCGGCGTCTGTGGTTAGCTGGAAGACAGCCCCCTCGCTCGCCCCACCTATCTCGTCCTTGGCATTCGCTGAAGCTTCACCGCTGGCTGCCGTCGTCGACTCGATGCGCACCGCCTTGCCCGCCCATTGCGGTTTGATCTTCTTCCATTTCTTGCCCTCATCGCGGCTCAGAAAGAGATTGCCCGCGTCATCAAGAGAAAGAACCCGCTTGCCCTGCGACACAGTCGCCAAAATCGGCCGGTCGGATAGTACCGCGCTTCCGCGGCGCGCGCCGCGCGTTTCCGCCACCACCTGATTGCTCACGTTGGCCGATTCAGTTTGGATCGATGTTGCGCCCGCCTCCACCTCAACCACCTCTGAGACCGATCCCACGTCCAGCACCGGCTGCAGCATGGCCATTTCGCTCGCTTTTAACTCGATCGACTCATTGCCCGTCTTGAAGCCACTTGCCGTCGCTGTCAACCCGTACTGTCCAGCCGGCAGTTGTGTCAGATGGAAGCTGCCATCGGCGCCGGTTGTCGTTTGTCGCGTCTTGCCGGCCGCATCGCGCACAGTTACCGTCACCCCCGCGATGGAGGCCCCGCTTCGGTCCGTGATACGCCCGGAGATTCCCGCAAGCGTCTGGGCTTCGCCGCTCGCGCCCTGAATCTGCAACGCAGGCAATTCTTTTTTCCTGGCCAAGCTGTCTTGCGTCGCCGCACCTTGTGTGCCCGCGGGCGGGAGCTGTTGAAGTTGCGTGAAATTCCGCCCATTCAACGGCAAATTGGATGTCGCCGTCGTAATGACGGTGCTCTGCGCCAGCGTCGAATCGGTAGCCTGAACCGAGCCAATCGGGCCCCCAACAACAGAAGGAGCGGCACCGGCTACTTGAGAAGGTACACCTGCGGTCGCTTGCCCGCTCGTGGGAACTCGACCACTCTTTAATGCGGGCAAAGGCAAGCCGCCTGCGGTCTGGTTCTCTTGCCTAGAGACGTTCGGCGCCGTCGCGTTCGGCAAGGCGGCGTTCGCTACCGGCGCGTTCGGCGCCAAGCCGTTCTGAGGTTTAACGGATCGCGCAACCAGCTCCGAATTGGCGGCTGGCGCCCGATCCGCGTTGCTGGTCGGCGCAACCTCCGTTCCAGGCCGCTCGCTCTCTGGCGGCCTAACGCTTGCGATCTGTTGAGGGGTCTCAGGCGTGCCATGCGGCCGGATATAAATCAGCACTGCAATCAGCGCGCACGCAAGCGCTGCCGCGGGCACTCCCACCGGCACCAGCCACCGCCATGTCCATCCTCGCCAAGCCCATCGGTTCTCCGGCGTTATCGCGGTTGGTTGCGGCTCCTCATGCGGCTGCATCAGGAATACAGCTTTCCGGCACTCCCCGCATTCGGCCAGGTGCGCCAGCATCCGCTGCTGTTCCCGCGCGGTAGCCGCGCCCTCCACGAACACACTGAGCTGGTCAGCGTCTGGATGTATCCCGGGTTGGAGATTCCGGCTCAACCTTGCCCGTCCTTATCGGAGATCGGTTCACCCTCCGATTTTTGCAGCAACTTACGCAGATTGATGTCCACATCCCTGGGATCGGTCCCGAGGGCCTCCTCGGCCGCGCGCCGGCTCAGGCCCCGCGCCCTCAGCGTCCGCAACAGCTCTTTGCGCAGACGCTCGGTCGCGCGCTTCAGTTTGCGGCTGATCGTCGCTTCATGAACTCGCAGGACGCGGCTCATTTCATGCAGGGTATGCTGGTCCAGGTAATAGGCCGAGAGCAAAAAGCGTTCCTCCGCGGAAGCCTCGCTCAGCGTCTTCTTTATAGCGAGCCGCAAATCTTCCAATCGTTCGAGGTCAGGCGCCTCGGAAACCACTGCCGCCGGCTCGATCTCACCCAGTTCGGTTTCCCGGCCGGTTTTCCGGTACTGGTTGACGCGCCGTTGCGCCAGGATCGCCCGCAGCCATCCCATCAGCGAGCCTCGCCCCGAGTATCGCAGCAGCGGTGACCAGCGCCGGCCTTCGCGCTCCGTCAACCCGTACAGCTCGGAGTAAAGTGCGCTCGCCAGCTCTTCGCCCAACGCCGCCGATCCTGTCATATCCACCGCGGCCCTGGTCAGCGGCTCCCGATATTGCGCAAGAAAGCGCCGCCATGCCGACTCGCGTCCCAGCGCGCACCCGCGCGCAAGAGCAAGCTCCTCCAGATGCAGCGCCCGCCAGAACATTTCCCGCTGCCGCTCATTGGCATGTTTTTCTGGGTCGAGGCCGTAATTGTCGCGAGCTCCTATCGTCTCCAGCGCCTCTGCAAATTCCGCCCTGCTTACCTCGACCAACTCCGCGCCTGCCGCTCGCCAAAGCTCTTCGCCCAGCTTTTCGGACAAAAGCCGGTTCTCCGGACCGAGCTCCATCCCGAGAGCAATTCCATCCGCCAAAGATGCGGCGCGCTCTTCTGCCGCCGAAGATTCTGTTTGAGTAATGTTGGCAGGCGGTATATCCACGTGGGCCCATTAGATCACATCGTCGCGTCGTGGCCCATTCCTCGCCTCTGCCAGCTGGCGAAGGTTTTCTCGCTCGCCTCGACAAATTGCTTTCTGCATTCCAGGCAGTTCGGTGAAGAGCTTGAAAGACAATCTGCCCGGTTGGCCAGTTGTCACGTAAGACTCAAAAGAGGTGTCTCTTAGACCTTAAGACTCCTGCAACTATGGTCTGGAAGTTGAACCACCGGAAGCTTCGGGGTGAAAGTCGGCTTGGGAGGTAATTAGCCCGGTCAGGAACGATGAACGCGCTGGTCGTCATCAACTCCCGAATTGTTGGCAATCTGGAAAGTGGAAAAGCGAACTCGTGAAGTCAGCGGTTGCGCATCCAATAGTGGGCACCCGATGTGTCGAATCTATTGCTTCCTATTAACCGCATCGGGTATGCCAATTCATCGAAAACCTCCGTACGTTTCCAGCTCTTCCTAGAAAGCCCGCGGTGTCGCTGGGGCTTTAGGACTCTCCCACAGTGCGACTTCGCACCTTCTCGCAGCACCCGCATTGGCACCCGTTGATGTTTTCGGCTACACGTACTATCAGGTACTTGGCAGTCCCCAGTAGCCTAGTTAGGTTGTTGAAGGTATTGGATAGGGAAGAAGTGTGAGGATGGCACTCTACCGCTGAGTTATGCGCCCACTTCTTTCTATTCAAACAGTTGCAGCCATTCCCGTCAACCGTTTGGGAACGTTCGGGAACGACCTCTGTTCCCGCGTCTTTTCTGGGAACGGAAGCGACCGCACGATGCGGGATTGTGCCTCGCGCTTGTCCGCACCGATGGCTTGAACGTATTTATTTATCCATCGTTACGCTGACATTCGCGTGCCGCATGAGTGACTGAGTAGTAGCAACGCCAGCACCTTGGCCGTTCACCAGAGTGCCAAACGTGTGCCGCAACGTATGCCAACCGATACGAACCGTGATTCCCGCTCTCCGTGCCGCTGGCCGGACGTGATCTTCCATCCCAGCCGTGGGCCAGTAGGGTTGCTGACCGTCCTTGTCGGGACTGGCGAAGATGTAGTCCGCATCTTGATTGTACGGACAGCGCCCGCGCCAACCGAGCAGCACGATCGCGAGTTCCGCGTCTAGCGGCACAGGCTTGCGGCTTGCTTCGGTTTTCATCACTCCCACATGCTGACGCACGATTCCACGGCTGAGTTTGATTTCCCCCGCAGTGAAGTCGAAGTCACACCACTTGAGCCCCAGCAGTTCACTAACACGCAGCCCGGTTGTGACGGCAACATAGACGGCAGTTTTCCACGGGTCCGCCAGTTCCCCGAGAAGCTTCCCGATTTCCTCAACAAGAATGTTATCGGAACTCTACGAATTCGGCGCTTCGCTCAGTCATTCATTTTGCAGGTGTATGACGTTTGGGCGACGCACAGCAGTAATACCGTGCCCTGTAGCAGTACAGACCTGAGTTAACCGGCACGCGCCCTGTTCAGATGCCCTTCGCCACATGGCACCAGTAGCAAACCGCACATGTCTCACCACTCAGGAGCCGAATCGCGCCCCCCGGGTTCCGTGTAGCTTGCTGAGTTGCCAAGCAAAAACGGGCATAGCGCCGGCGGCCCAGGAGGTTGCTTCGGACAAAGTGGCGCACAGCTGAGGGCTACTCCGATGGAAGCAATCACACATGCCAGCGCAGAGCCGACGACAATGGGGGTAAAAATGGGGACTGGGGCAGCTGCACCCGTCACAGCAGTGGTTGTGCACAAACCCCCCGTTCCGGCAGTGAATGCATAACAGGCATTCGTACAGTCGCTTAATCCCGTGGGGTCTGTGAAGTTGACCGGGTTATTCCCTGCATACCTATACAAGAGGGTGTTTCCGCCACCGAACCCGGCTGGGTCTTCACTGACGAACCGCCCGACGGAGGGGCAGTAGAAGCGTGCCCTGTAGTAGTACAGACCTGAGTCAACCGGCACTCTCCCCGTAAATTGAAACGGATATGTGCTGGTCGTCGTTGTTTGCCCGAACGGTTCGTAGGAAAACGAAGATATAAGCTTTCCGTTCTGATCCGCAGTGGCCTGAGTGCTGTGGATGGCGTCCCCGAGCTTGTATTCCACTTGGCCACTCGCATGAGTCACAGCTAAATCCTGATCAATTTTCCGGCCGGCGAGCACCGAAACGCTATCTCCGTTGCTCCTGGAGATGTAAGCCACGTTCGTAAGATCGTCCAGGACGAAACTCTGGGTCAAATTTAGAGTTGGGCCCGCGTCACTTTGCTGAATGAGGTTGCCCTTGAAATCATACAGAAACGTCGTCGTCTGACTACTGGGCGCGGAAATTGATACCAACCGGTTTCTCGGGTCCCAAGCGTAGGTTGTTGTCCCGGTCGAATCGGTCGAGGAAGTCAGGCGGCCGTCGTCATCATACGTATATGACGTGGTTCCGCTCTGGGTGAGGCGATTGTATGGGTCGAAGGTATTGGCTACGGCCTGCGGCTGGGCAAAGTTCGTGGTATACGTGGACCGGTTGAGTGCGGCGTCATAAGAATAGGTCAAGGGCATCGAAATGCCTTGGCCCCCTGAATGCGTAATGCTGAGGAGGTTGCCCGCCGCGTCATAGGTGGCTTGGGAAGACACGCTATTCGGACGCGTGATGCTCGCGAGCCGATTTAGCGCGTCATACGCAAGGGTCGCGGAAGCAGCAGGCTGTGATGCATTGAGTACATTACTTGCAGCATCGTACGAGTAAGTCATCCGCGATTGGCCGGTCACCTGAGTTGAAGTCACCCTACTCGCGGCGTCGTAAGTAAATTGAGTGGTGCCAAACTGGGTCGAGGAGCTGGTGCGGTCACCGTCGGCATCGTAAGCGAAATCAGACGTGCCTCCAACCGAATCCACGACCTCCAGCAGGCGTCCCCTCGCGTCAGAGGACCGCGTCACCGTGCTGCCGTCCTGATAGATCTGTCCGATTAGGTGGTTCAGCGCGTCATAAGTGAAAGTGCTGGTCTGGCCGATACGGTCAACGAACTTAGTCAAGTTGCCATTGAAATCGTACGTGCGCGTGTCCGTTTTGCCGCGCGGGTCCGTCTTGGTGAGCAATCGGCTCATCCCGTCGTAAGTAAAAGTAGTCTTGTTCCCGGATTCATCAGTTAACGACAGTACGTTTCCCACCGGATCGTAAGTAAACTGAATAGCATGGCCCAATGGATCGGTTCGTGAGGTTTTCCGATCCAGCTGGTCATAAGTAAGAGTACTCGTCCCTCCTAGAGGATCTACCTTTTGGACCAATCGGGAAACGGCATCGGATACGTAGGTGATCTTGTTACTCAGGGCGTTACTAGCAGAGACCTGGTTCCCGAAACTGTCATACGAAAGGATATTCGTTTGACCAAGGGCGTTCGTTGACTGTACGACCCGGCCAAAGGAGTTGTACGCATACGTGGTCGTATTGCCATCGGGGTCAGTAGCCGTGAGCATATTTCCGCTGGCGTCGTAGGTGTATTTGGTGACGTTGCCTAGCGGATCCGTAGCCGACGTCATCTGCCCGAACACTGGATCATAAGTGTAGGTCGTCGTATTCCCAAGGCTGTCGGTCTTGGTCAAGATGTTGCCATTCGAGTCGTCAGTGTACGTCAGGTCACCGGCACCCGGATTCCCGCAAATAGGGCAAGTCCCTCCGCCCGTAATCGACGTGACCACGTTGTTCTGCGCCGGGTTGTGGTTGAATACCCGCATCTGCCCCGTCGGATCGGTCACATTCAACAAGTTCTGGTTGACGTCGAAGCGGTAGCTCGTCTGATTCCCCAGCGCGTCCGTAACCACCGTCAACATAACCGGACCCGCGTAAACCTGAGTGTTCAGCAATGTGTAGGCGAAATTGAGCACCCCGCCGTCAGCCTGCACCTGCGAGATCACTCGTGGGTTGGTGATGGGACCGCTGCCCGTGTAGCCCGATCCAGCGCCACTGGTGTCATAGGTGTCTTGCATCACGACCACACCACGTGCATCGGTAGTCGTGAGTAAGTTGTTGTTGGTG
>Ga0181532_10001340_pt1 | contig 24009 bp, 15 predicted proteins | sample PEATcosm2014_Bin_33_FD_119768 | JGI IMG/M metagenome (GOLD analysis project Ga0181532, IMG submission 119768) | Peatland microbial communities from MTU Mesocosm Facility, Houghton, MI, USA - PEATcosm2014_Bin11_30_metaG | ecosystem: Environmental > Terrestrial > Soil > Wetlands > Peat | place... | reverse complement strand
GCTAATTGCTAACGGCTAATTGCTAATTGCTAATTGCTGATTTTATGACACCTGTTGCCACAACGTTCTTCTTCTACTTTCTCGCGATCATGGCAATCGTCTCGGCGATTGCCGTGATTACCCGGCGCAATCCGGTGCATGCGGCGCTGGCGCTCATCGTGACGCTCCTGTCGCTTGCCGGTTTCTACCTGATGCTCTATGCCCCGTTCGTCGCTGGCGTGCAGATCGTGCTCTATGCCGGCGGCATCATGGTGCTGTTCCTGTTCGTCATCATGCTGGTGAACCTGGAGCAGAACATTCGCGAGTATCAGTTCAACAAGCAGTGGCTGGTGGGCCTGATCGCGTCGATCGCGCTGGGCGCTCTACTGCTGTTTGTGTTTCGCGCCGGTCGTGGGACGTTTCCGTCGGCGTTCTACCAGGGCTATCGCGGGCTGGAGGGCGACAACACCCAGCAGATTGGCTTGGCCCTGTACGGGCAGTACATGCTGCCGTTCGAGATCGCCTCGCTGCTGCTGTTGGTGGCCATCGTAGGCGCGGTGGTCATGGCGAAGAAAAGGATTTGAAAACAGTTGTCAGTTGTCGGTTGCCAGTTGTCAGTTTGGGCCGATGCAAGGTTTTGATTTGGCTAATTGCTAGTTGCTGAGTTCTTTATGACTGAGATCACCACACTGCATTACCTGGTCGTTGCGGCGGCGCTGTTCATGATCGGCACCATTGGCGTGCTGACACGGCGCAACGTGGTCATCATCCTGATGTCGATTGAGCTGATCCTGAACGCTGTGAACCTGAACCTGGTGGCGTTCTCGCGGCTCTACGGATTACATGGGCAGGTGTTCGCCATCTTCGTCATCACCGACGCCGCCGCTGAAGCAGCGGTCGGACTGGGCATCATCATCGCCTTCTTCCGCAATAAGGAGACGGTGAACGTGGATGAGGTGGATTTGCTGAAGTGGTGAAGAAGCAGTTGCCAGTGGTCAGTTGTCAGTTTGGGATGTGCAGGCAGCTAAGTGTTTTTTCTAGCGATAGGGGTCCTTCGACTCCGGATCGCAAAGGAAGCGATCCTCCGCTCAGGATGACACGTTGTTATTGGGTTTCTGGCGAAGAGCGAAGGGCGAAAAGCGAATCGCGATTTTACTGATGGCTGACGGCTGATGGCTGACAGCTGGCTAATTGCTAACGGCTAATTGCTAATTGCTGGGTTCATACATGTTCTTCTTAGATCATCTCTGGTTGATTCCGCTGTTCCCCGCATTCGGTGCGGCTTGCATGTTCTTCTTTGGGCGCAAGCTGTCGAAATCCGCGGTGAACGGCGTCTGCGTCGGTGTGATTGTGCTGGCGTTCGCGTGGTCCTGCCTCGCGGTATGGCAGTACACCGGATACTCGGCCGAGCATCCCGGCAAGCCCTTCGAGAAGGTGATGTACACCTGGCTCGGCACCGGAAGCGATTCGCTCATGTATCCGACGCACGGCGGCGCAGCGCAGTTCCGCGCTGACGCCGGCTTCATGCTCGATCCGTTGTCCTCGATCTGGCTGCTCTTCGTCACCGGCGTGGGCATGCTCATTCACATTTACTCGATGGGCTACATGGCGCACGAGGGCGGCTACTACCGCTTCTTCGGCTACCTGAACCTGTTCATGTTCTCCATGCTGACGCTGATCCTCGCCAACAACTATGCGCTGATGTTTGTTGGCTGGGAGGGCGTGGGTCTGTGCTCGTACCTGCTGATCGGTTTCTACTTCCAACGCCACTCGGCCTCAACCGCCGCGAACAAGGCATTCATCGTCAACCGCGTGGGTGACGCCGGATTCCTGCTGGGCATGTTCACCATCGCCTGGTACTTCGGTTCAGTGCAGTACACCAGGATTAATATGCTGGCACGGGGCGGCCAGTTTCACATCGGCGATCCCGTAATCACCGCGGCGTGTCTGCTGCTGTTCGTCGGCGCTTGCGGCAAGTCGGCGCAATTTCCGTTATATGTCTGGCTGCCGGACGCGATGGAAGGCCCAACTCCCGTCTCCGCATTAATCCATGCGGCGACGATGGTGACCGCGGGCGTCTACATGGTGGCGCGCTCGAACGCGCTGTTCGTTCTGGCGCCCAACGCGATGAAGACCGTCGCCATCATCGGCGCGCTGACCGCGATCTTTGCAGCGACGATTGCCCTGGTGCAGAACGATATCAAGCGCGTGCTGGCGTACTCCACGGTTTCGCAGTTGGGCTACATGTTCCTGGCGCTCGGCGTCGGCGCATTCGCCGCAGGCGTCTTTCACGTTTTCACTCACGCGTTCTTCAAGGCGCTGCTGTTCCTCGGAGCCGGCTCGGTGATCCACGCCATGAGCGGCCAACAGGAGATGCAGCACATGGGCGCGCTGCACAACAAGATCAAAACCACCTTCGGCACTATGCTGATCGCGACGCTGGCCATCAGCGGCATTCCGGGCTTCGCAGGCTTCTTCTCCAAGGACGCCATCCTGTGGGAGACGTGGTCGCGCGAGGGTGGTGCGTATCGCTATCTGTGGTACATCGCATTTCTCACTGCGCTGATGACCTCGTTCTACATGTTCCGGCTGATCTACCTGACGTTCTTCGGCAAGCCGCGCATGACTCACGAGGTCGAGCACCACATCCACGAATCGCCTAAAACAATGACTGTGCCGTTGATAATTCTGGCGATTTGCTCAGTCGGCGCGGGATTTCTTGGATTGCCGCACAGCCTCGGCGGATCGAACCGCTTCGAGAAATTCCTCGAGCCCGTGTTCGCGAAAGAAGCCGTAGTGCTGGTGGAGAGCGGAAAGGCAGCGCAGGTGGCTGCCGGCGAGCAGCAGGTTGAGCATACCGATCCGTTGGAATACGCGCTGATGTTTGCCTCTGTTGGTGCGGCGGTAGTGGGCTGGTGGCTGGCGCAGCGCGCCTACAAGAACGCCGACAAGGACTATAAGGAGCCGATCGCGGTGTACGCTCCGCGCTGGTATAAGACGCTCTTTCGAAAATGGTATGTGGACGAAATCTACGACTGGGTCTTCACTGGACGGAAGAAGGTTGGCAATGTGCGTCTGGGCGCGATGGGACTGGGCGATGCCATGTGGAAGTTTGACGCTGATGTCATCGACGGTGCAGTGAATGGCGCGGGCTGGACGACGCGCATGAGCGGTACGTTGTCGAATCTGTGGGACAAGTGGATTATCGACGGCCTGTTCGTAAACGGAGTGGGCATTGTGACCCGGCTGGCCTCATATCCGGTGCGCCTGGTGCAGTGGGGCCTGGTGCAGTGGTACGCGCTGGTAATGGTTGCCGGGCTGGTGGGATTTGTTTGCTATTACGTCGTCAAGTGGTGAGAAAACAGTTGCCAGTGATCAGTGCCCAGTTGCCAGTTCGGTTCGATGTGACCAGGTCTGTTCTTTGAGATTTGATGCCGGTTTGAAGTTGTAGAGGTCCTTCGACTCCGCCCGCCGTGGCGGGCTCCGCTCAGGATGACACAGCTAGATGAAGTGTTCCGGCGAAGAGCGAAGGGCAAATGGCGAAGAGCGAATTACAAGCTGACGGCTGATGGCTGAAGGCTGAGAGCTAATAAATGTATAACCACATACTAAGCATCGTCTTATTCACGCCGCTGGTGGGAGCTGCGCTCCTGCTGCTGGTGCCCAAGGAAAACAAGGATGCGATCCGCTGGATCGCCAACATCTTCGGCTTCCTCGGCTTCGCGGTCTCACTGCCGCTGATTCCGTGGTTCTGGGCATTGAAGGAGCGCTCCGGCTTTCAGTTCGTCGAAGGCACGCCGAACAACTGGATACCCTCGATTGGCGCGGGCTACGTCCTCGGCATCGACGGCATTTCATTTCTGCTGATCATGCTGACCACGCTGCTGGGCGCCATCTCGATCCTGTCGTCATGGAACGCCATCCAGGACCGCGTCAAAGAATATTACGTCTGGTTCCTGGTGCTGCAGGTGGGCATGCTGGGCGTCTTCATGGCCAACGATATGTTCCTCTTCTTCGTTTTCTGGGAGGCCATGCTGGTGCCGATGTATCTGCTGATCGGCATCTGGGGCGGTCCGCGCAAGCTGTATGCGGCCATCAAGTTTTTCCTGTACACCCTGTTCGGCTCGGTGCTGATGCTGCTGGGCATCCTCTTCCTGTACTTCCATCACCACACGTTGACCGGCGTGTACACCTTCTACTTGCCCGACCTCTACGCCACCGCACCAAAGATCGGCGGACACGCAGCCATCTGGCTGTTCTTCGCGTTCTTCCTTGGCTTCGCGATCAAGGTGCCGATGTTCCCGTTCCACACCTGGCTGCCCGACGCGCACGTGGAAGCGCCCACTGCGGGCTCTGTCATCCTGGCCGGTGTTCTGCTGAAGATGGGAACGTACGGATTGATCAGATTCTCACTCCCGTTCTTCCCGGCCGTCGCCATGACGCCGTGGGTGCGCCAGTTCATGATCACGCTGTCGCTGATCGGCATCATCTACGGTGCGCTGGTCTCGCTGATGCAGAAGGACATGAAGAAGCTGGTCGCGTATTCGTCGGTCAGCCATCTTGGCTTCTGCACCCTCGGCATCTTCGCGCTCAGCCCGCTCGGCCTCAGCGGCTCAGTGATCCAGCAGATCAACCACGGCATCTCTACCGGCGCGCTGTTCTTGATCGTCGGCATTTTGTACGAGCGGCGGCACACGCGCGAGATATCCGAGTATGGCGGCATCTCCAACATCATGCCGGTGTACGCCACCATTACGCTAATCATGTTTATGTCGTCGATGGGGCTGCCGCTGCTGAATGGCTTCGTCGGCGAGTTCACCATCCTGCAAGGTACATTCATGGAGAACAAAGCCTGGGCCGCTTGGGCGGTGCCGGGCGTGATTCTGGCTGCGGCGTATCTCCTGTGGCTCTACCAGCGAGTGTTCTTCGGGCCGGTGAACAATCCCAAGAACGAAAAGTTGCTTGACTTGTCGGCGCGCGAACTGGCGACATTTGTGCCGCTGGTGCTGCTCGCGTTCGCGATCGGCCTGTATCCGAAGCCGCTCTTCCAGATCCTTTCGACGCCGATCAATAATCTGGTCGCGACGGTTCGCCCGGATTATCCGGGATTGAACAACAAGCCGGTGTTGGCAACGCAGCCGGCGAACGCGCCCGCAGAAACTCCGGCAGCGGCACCGCAACCAGCGACTTTTCCCGATACGCCAAAGCCGGGAGCCGTAACCCAGAAATCTGGCGTGGCCGCGACACAGAAGCCTGTACCTGTAACTACGGCGAAGGCAAACTTAGGGGCTGCTACGCCAGCCATCGCCAAGTGAGGATGAACTAGTGACCACCTCGCTCACACAATACTTTTCCAGCACGGACTACTTACTCGCCCTGCCGATGCTGCTGCTGACGCTGTTCGCGCTCGGCATCCTGATGATCGATCTCCTGCTACCCAAGCAGTGGAAGCGCGTCAACGCTTATACCGCGCTCGTCGGCATCGCATTCTCGGCTGCTGCTGTCGGCAAGCTGCACTGGGCGTATCATGTCGCGCAGCAGAAGGGACTCGCTTTCGTCGACACCGGCTTCATGGGATCGCTGCTGGTCGATCCTTTCGCGCTCTATTTCTTCTATTTGTTCCTGGCCGGCGCGGCGATTGCCGTGCTCATGTCCATCCGATATCTCGAAGTCGAGCATGAGAACCACGGCGAGTTCTACGCCTTGATGTTGTTCTCCGTGGTTGGCATGATGTGCATGGCAGCCGGCTACGACATCGTCCTGATCTTCATCGGCCTGGAGCTGATGGCCATTTCAACCTACGTGTTAGTCGGCTTTCTGCGCCGCGACAAGCGCTCCAACGAAGCCGCGCTGAAATATCTGCTGCTGGGCGCGTTCTCGTCGGGGATCTTCGCGTATGGGCTATCTCTGTTCTACGGACTGACCGGCAGCACGAATCTGGGCAAGATTGCGCAAGGCCTGCAACAGGTCATCGCCACACGTCCGAACGATCCCATCGTCATCTTTGCGCTGCTGGCCACCACGACGGGCTTGCTCTTCAAGATCGCCGCGGTGCCGTTCCATCAGTGGGCGCCGGACGCCTATGAAGGCGCGCCCACCAGCATCACCGGCTTCATGTCCGTAGCGGTCAAATCTGCGGGCTGGGCGATGTTGCTGCGCATCTTCCTATTTGGCTTGTATCCGCTGCGCTCGATGTATGTGCCACTGCTGATCTTCGTCGCCATCGCGACGATGACCGGCGGCAACCTGGCCGCGATGACGCAGACCAATCTGAAGCGGCTGCTGGCGTATTCGTCCATCGCGCACGTTGGCTACATGCTGCTCGGGCTGATCGCCAGCGATGGCCAGACCAACTCCACCGGGATCATGGCCATCCTGATTTACCTGTTGGTGTACACGTTTATGAATCTCGGCGCGTTTGCGGTGATCACCTCGCTGCGCCGCCGCAACATCATCGGCGACGAGATCGACGACATCGCCGGGCTCTACTTCAAAGCTCCGACAGAAGCCATCCTGATGCTGGTCTTCCTGCTGTCGCTCGCAGGGATTCCGCCGCTGGCGGGGTTCTGGGGCAAGTACTTCATCTTCCTCAGCCTCATTCAGACCGGCCACTACGCGCTGGCGTCGGTCGCGGTGCTCTATGCGGTGGTCGGCATGTATTACTACATGCGGATTGCCAATGCCATGCTGATGCGGCAGGCGGTCGAAGCCGAGCCGGTGCGAATCGGATCTGCGATGCGGCTGGCGCTGACGATCACGGCTGTCGGGACAGTCGGCATCGGACTATTTCCGAACTTCTTCATCAACACGGTGAACTGGTCGCTGGGCATAACCACGGGCTCGCAACATATGGCGGCGCTGCTGCGGTGAATGTAGCCTGATCCAGACAGGGGAGCGGGTAGCAGTGCTGCAGCCTGTTAGACTATCCAGTTTTTGGCGCGCGCTTTCGATCATCGTCTTCCCTCAAACGCTGGAGCGCATTCGCGCCCGGAGGCCTTCATGCTACGCCGCATTTCCTGCTTTCTGATCTGCTGCTCGCTCTGTGGTTTTGCGCAGAGCAAGCATCCTTTTACTTTCGAAGACATGATGCAGCTGAAGCGTACCGGCGAGCCGATTGTCTCGCCCGACAGCAAGTGGGTCGCTTTTAGCGCCGTGGATGTCAACCTCGACGCGAACACGAAGACGTCGCATCTGTGGATTGTGCCGGTCAGCGGTGGTGAGGCCCGTCGCTTGACGCCTGCGACCGGTCCGGGTGAAGACCGCATCCGCTTCTCGCCGGACGGCAAGCGCATCCTGTTCGAATCGTCACGCGACGGCGAATCGCAGATCTACGTGCAGGAGTTCGATACTTCCGCTGGAAAACTGACTGGCGAGCCGCGGAAGGTCACAACAATCTCGACGGAAGCGTCGGGTGGGACCTGGTCGCCGGATGGCAAGTGGATTCTGTTCGTCTCGTCCGTCTGGCCGGACTGCAAGGACGACGCCTGCAACAAACAGAAAGACGACGAGAAGGCTAAGTCGAAGGTGAAGGCGAAGATCTTCACCCAGCTGATGTATCGCCACTGGACCAGCTACTTCGACGGCAAGTACAGCCACCTGTTTCTGGTATCGGCGGAAGGCGGCGTAGCGCGCGACCTGACGCCGGGTGCTCACGATGTTCCGCCATTCAGCCTCGGCGGGCAGGACCAGTATTCGGTCTCGCCGGACGGTAAAGAAGTGGCGTACAGCAGCAACATTGACGAAGTGCAGGCCACCAGCACCAACAGCGACATCTTCATCGTGCCCGTCACGGGCGGCTCGCCGAAGAAGATCACGACGAATCCCGGCAGCGACAGCACGCCCATCTATTCGCCTGACGGCAAGTACATCGCGTATCGTTCTCAGCTTCGCGGAGGATACGAGAGTGACCGCTTTCGCCTGATGCTGTACGAACGGGCCACCGGCAAGATCATCGACATTTCACCGAACTTCGATCGCTGGGTGGACTCGATGGCGTGGGCGCCGGATTCGAAGGCGATTTACTTCACTGCGGAGAACGAAGGCGAAGCTCCGATCTACAAGATCGACATAACGGTGCAGAATCCGTGGCCGCAGGAGCTGGTTGCCGGATTCAATGACAGTCCTACGCCGACGGCCGACGGCAAGACGCTGGTGTTCGACCGCATGTCGGTTGAGTTTCCGAATGAGATCTACGGCGCCGCGCTACAGTTCCCGCAATGCCGCATAGCGGTGCCGGGGAACGCATACAGCGTGCCCGATTGCCTGCTGTCGAACGCGCAGCCGGTGACGAAGCTGAATGATCCCATCCTCTCCCAAGTTCAGATGCAGCCTCTCGAATCCTTCTGGTTTGAAGGCGCAGCGGAAGAAAAAGTCCAGGGCTTCGTCGTCAAGCCGCCGAACTTCGATGCCAGCAAGAAGTATCCCGTGAAGTTCCTCATCCACGGTGGCCCAGAGGGCGCGTGGGGCGACGACTGGTCGTATCGCTGGAACCCTGAGCTCTTCGCGGCCAACGGCTACGTGATCGTGATGGTCAACTTCCACGGCTCGACCGGATACGGACAGAAGTTTATCGATGCCATCAACGGCGACTGGGGTGGAGCGCCTTATCAGGACCTGATGCTCGGCCTCGACTACGCCGAGAAGACGTATCCCTACATCGACAAGGACCGGGAATGCGCGCTGGGCGCCAGCTACGGCGGGTACGCCATCAACTGGATCGAGGGCCACACCGCGCGCTTCAAGTGCCTGGTCTCGCACGACGGCATGTTCAACACGCAATCGGCTTACGGCACGACGGAAGAGCTGTGGTTCAACGAGTGGGAGTTCAAGGGCACGCCGTGGACGAATCGCGAACTCTACAACAAGTGGTCGCCGCACATGTTCGCGACCAACTTCAAGACGCCGATCCTGGTTGTGCACGGGCAACTTGATTATCGTCTCGACGTCTCGGAGGGTTTCCAGCTGTTCACCACCGTGCAGCGGCTCGGGATTCCGTCAAAGATGCTGTACTTTCCCGATGAAGGCCACTGGGTGCTGAAGCCGCAAAATAGCCGGCTGTGGTACCTGACGGTGAACGAGTGGGTGGACGAGTGGACGAAGGCGGTCAAATAGCCAAGAGAATTCCCGAATCGCAGGGAATACGGGTGGCTGCGATACGGAATGCCATTTGTGCCCAAGAATTTACAAGTTTGATAGCAGTTTTCTATTGCGTGCGGTTTACGGGTGGTCTACTATCCCCTATAGTTTCGATTGGTTTGAGGTCGTTAGACCCAACTCCCCGAAGTCGGAACCGCACCTGTGGGTAATTAACAACTAATAAATGTCTTCCAGGGGAATTGGCTCTTCCTAAGCTAGCAATAGGATTGGCTCGCCGATTCGCAAACTGGGCGAAAGGCCGATTTTTGCTCCACGACGTCCGTGCAGTTATTCGAGTTGTAATCGTTTTCTTATTTGCCGCGAGCTTGTCCGTTGTCGACTGCCTGGCGCAGGCTGCGCAGAGCACCGCCAACAATTTCAGCAGCGCCGCCGCTGCGTCCTCTACCGGCGCTTCAACTTCGCCCGGCAATCGCGTCATCATGAAGGTGGGCGACAAGCAGGTCACCCAGTCGCAGTTTGAGCAACTGATTGCCGATCTCGAGGCCATGCAGGGTCCGGCCGACTTAAACCGCAAGCAACTGGGCGAGAAGTTCGCGTCCTTGTTCATTCTCGCGCAGCAGGCGGTCGCCGACCATCTGGACTCCTCGCCCGAGGTGATCCGCCAATTGGCCATTGATCGCACCCAGATTCTTTCCAACGCCGAATTCTTTAAGCTGAAGGAAGCCGCCAAGCCCACTCCCGAACAGATCAGCGCCTACTACAACGCTCACCTCGAAGACTACGACGTAGTTACGTTGCGCCGAGTCTTCATCTGGGAGAAGGGAAAAGGCACCGCGCACCCCAACGGGCTGACTCCGGAAGAAGCCAACGCGCTGGCTGCGGCGATCAAGCAGGCATACGCCTCCGGTTCCGATCCCAAGAAGCTGATTAAGGATCCTGATCTGGTTCATGTCGATGACCAGCCTTTGCCCTTCCAACGCGGCGAGATGCCGGCCGAGATGGAGAAGGTGGCGTTTGTCTTACAGAAACCGGGCGAGTGGATCCAGGTGCCGAACACCCCCGGTAGCGTGGTCCTGCTGCAGTTGGTTTCGCGCAGCCGCCGCACTCTAAGCGAAGTGACCCCGCAGATTGAAAAGAAGTTGCAGAACGAAGAATTGCGAGACGAGTTGAAAGCACTCAAGACGAAAACCGGTGTCTGGATGGACGAGACGTACTTTGCCTCGAAAGCTCCAGTCCCCGGATCCAGTACGGAGCCTGCTGCTCCGGGCGCAGGTAAATCCAGCACGGAAAGAGGAGAACAAGATGAACGACACCCGTAGGACGCTCTGGTATGCGCTGCCCGCTTTATTGGTGGCAGCGTGCCTTTTGGCACCAGGGCTCGCGCAAGCTCAACAGACAACTACCGGAATTCCCTGCTCAGAAGTTGCCTCGCGCCATCTGACGATGCAGGACAACATGCGAGCCGGTCTCACCCTGATTCAGTGTGGCGTCGTTAAGGGCGGTGACAGCGACCGTGGCCGCGGCGGCGACGAAGATCTCCCTCCGCAGCCACCCAACGTGCAAGTCAGCAATCGCAGCTGCACCTCCGGGAGCGCCTGCACCCATAGCGAGAGCATGGTGTGGGCCGACACCGCTGCCGGTAGCCAGTTGGTAGTCGTCAACTACAACGACGATACTAACGGCAATGGCAGCAACTATTCGGGAACGTCGTTCTCCACCGATGGCGGCGCGACCTTCACCGAGATTCTGCCTGCGCCGTTCTCCTCTGGCCATGGCACCAACTACGGCGATCCGCTGGTGGTTTACAACCAGAAGCTGGGTCTCTTCTTCGGCGGCGATCTGGTCACCGGTTGCGGTGGCTTTGGCATCGGCGTCTGGAGTTCTCCGGACGGACAACACTGGACTGCGGCCGGCTGCCCCAGCGACGGCAACGACGACGACCGCCCATCCATGTGGGTGGACAACAATCCGTTCAGCGTGAAGTACGGGCGCATGTATGTTTCCTTCAATAACTTCGACATAGATGGCGGAGCAATCTTCGTCAGCCATTCCGACGACGGACAGACCTGGAGCACTCCGGTGCAGTTGACCACCGAGTTCGAGCGCGACGTGCAGCTCACTGGCGCACCTCCGGGACCTCCCGCACCCAATGCTACCTACACCAGCGCCGTGTTCCTCGCGGCGATGGATGAGGGTGGAGGCGGCCTGAGCACTCGCCAGAACATCATGTTCCACTCCTATGACGGCGGCGCTACCTGGACCGAAGTCATGGTGGGTTCGCGTTTCAACCCGCCGGGCGACGGTACCTGCGGCTATTTTGCCCTGATGAATCCGATTTGGCGGCACATGGGATGGGGCCAGCCCGCGGTTGGTCCTAACGGCGTGGTGCATTATGACTATGCTGCCAAAGGCGTGCTTTCCACCGGCGACATCATGTACACGCGTTCCACTGACAACGGCAACACCTGGTCGACTCCAATCGTTCTGAACACACCGGAGACCAACCAGTACCAGAGCCACTGGATGCCGAACCTTTCGGTTAACTTCAGCCCTGGCTCTTTCACCCAGCCGCAGGATGTAACGGCTTCCTGGTACGATCGCCGTCAGGCAACCTCGGCCTGCAGCGCCGTCAGCGATCCGGGCTGCAACTACCAGCGCTACGGTGTGCAGTCGTCCGACAACGGCAACACCTGGGGATCGAACATTGAAATCAGCAACGTGATTATCAATGAGCCCGCTCAAGATGATCCTTACATTCAGAGCTGTTACGCCGGTGATTACGACTACGCCACCGCGTTGAACAGTAATGCCTACATCACCTGGACCGATGGCCGCGTTGCGGTCGGCGGCGTTCAGGTACAGAACGTCTTCTTCGCCGCTCAGTCTGAACCGTAGACTGAGTTGTGAGGAATGGATCAACGGAGGACGACCTTACGGTTGTCCTCCTTTTTATTTGGAGTAACGCAAGAGATTGGTGACGCTGCTGAAGAATGCTGTCCGGCAGAACGGGACTGCCACTGAATAAGCCTTGGTAGTTAGGACTTTTCGGAGGCTTGTCTCATGCTATCCAGTTTGCCAAGATCGCGCCAGGAGTATTCATCTGCGCGAAAACCCACGATTTTCTCTGCCTGACCTGCGAGCCGCAAGTAGGCAGGGATGATGGAAAAAACTCCCTCTTCCGTTAACTGAGCAAAGATCTCGCGCGAGAGCACGTGGATACCGCAGAAGGCCAGTGCCCGCAACTCCGGCGCCGGCCGCACCACTTCATCTTCCGGATCGCCGATGGATCGCCGCCCACAAAGCTGAAGCTGGTTGTCAAAGAGCAGATAGCGGGAAGTTTCTCGTTCTTGCACGGCCAGAGTGGCCAAGGCACGGTTTTCGAGATGAAATTGCACCATTCTTCGCAGATCAATTGAACTGATGACGTCGACGTTATGCAGCAGGAATGGTTCCTCCAGCTTGTCTTCGAGAAAGAAGTGGGCGGCTTTCTTAAGCCCACCGCCGGTGTCGAGCAGTACGTCCTCACGCGAGATTTCAAGCCGCATTCCAAAGCTGTGCTTGGCCTGCAAGTAGTCGATGACCATGTCAGCGAAGTGATGTACGTTGATGATCACATCGCGGATGCCAAAGGCGCGCAAGCGAGTCAGGGCAATCTCCAGTAGGGTGCGGCCGTTGATTTCGACCAGTGCTTTGGGACGATCGTTGGTAAGCGGGCGTAGTCGAGTTCCCAGCCCCGCCGCCAGAATCATCGCTCGCATTAGTCGAGGTTCTCCAGCTCGCGGTGCTTTACCACAACCTCTAAGCCAGTTCGGGCTCGAAGATGTTTGGCCAATTGCTCGGCCAAATACACAGAACGATGCTGACCACCAGTACAGCCGAAAGACACCATCAAGTTCTTGAAGCCGCGTTGCTGATAGTTGTCCACACTGGCGTCAACCAGGGAGGTCACGCTGGAAAGGAATTGGCGGACACTCTCTTGTCGGTCGAGGTACTCGATGACTGGTGCATCCTTGCCGGTCACGATCTTGAATCGCTCCTCGCGTCCTGGATTGGGCAAGCTGCGAGCATCAAAAACAAATCCGCCACCATGCCCGGTCTCGTCGTGGGGAAGTCCGCGATGATAGGAAAAGCTCGATATTCGTACAGTCAACTTGTCGGTTTCGGAGGCCACGCCTTGAAGTTTCTTCGAACCCAACATGTTCTTGAATGTGCCCACCAGTGCCGGCAGGGGTATGGGAAGCTCGACGTTGTGAAGCAGCCAGCGCAAGTTCTTCAGGGCGTATGGAACGCTTTGCAGGAAGAAGGTTTTTCGCTGAAAGAATCCGCGAAAACCGTATGCTCCCAACGCCTGCATGATGCGCACATAAACGTAAGCGTAGTAATAGCGGAGGAAAGCGTCGCGGTCGAGATCGATGTACTGGCCCAGGCGCTCCAGATAGCAGTCAAGCAGCTGTTGACGCAGTTGCGGCGGCAGGTCCGCCTTGGCGTCGAACAGCAGGGAAGCGATGTCATATTGCAGCGCGCCCTTTCGTCCGCCCTGGTAATCGAGGAAGAATGGTCTGTCCCCATGCAGCATTACATTGCGTGACTGGAAGTCGCGATACAGGAAGTATTCGCGGTCGGCCCTCAGCAGGAACGTCGTCAACTGGTTGAAATCATCTTCCAACGATTGTTCGTTGAAGGGAATGTCGGCCAGTTGGAGAAAGTAGTATTTGAAGTAATTCAGGTCCCAGGCGATGGACTGGCAGTCGAAACTCGCTCGAGGGTAGCAGACACTGTAGTTCAGGTCGCGGCTGGCCTCTACCTGAAAGCGTGGCAGGATGTCGACGACCTTGCGATACGCCTGAATCGCCGGTTGAGCCACGTCATCGCCGGAGCGATTCTGCGCGAGAAATTCGAAGAGGGTAGTATCGCCGAGGTCTTCCTCCAGATAGGCGCCGTGGTCCAGATCCTCGGCATAGATTTCCGGCACCGGCAGGCCGTGCCGGCGAAAATGACGGGAGAATTCCAGGAATGCGATGTTCTCTTCGCGGCCAGCGTAGACAATGCCAATAGCGCGGTGTTGCTGATTGCTGAGCCTGACGATCTTACGGCCTGATGCGCCGAGCATGGCTCGCGGCGGGTGCGCCGTTTCGGCGTCAGAGCCGAAATGCTGTTGGAAAAGTCCCTGGAGAATGTCCGTCAAGATGATATCCAGCGAAACCCTTGTGACCGGTTGCGAAAAGCCACGCTCTAGCATCGCTGATTCTGTCGATCAAGACAATGGCTGGTTTGCGGTTTGAGCTTGCGTGCCGGTTGTTGGGGGCTGAGGTAAGGCAGGCTTTACGGACACTCGCGGGCTTTTGGCCCGCGAGTGCTGCTTCGGCAAGTTCTACTCTACCGTGATACTGACTGGGTTTGAGGGGATTCCATTGGTTACCACTACCAGTGTGCTCGCGCCCGTCTCCATTCCAGCGGGTACATCGAAATGGGTGTAGGTCGGGATACTGTGGGTGGCTACCGCCATGGTGCTATGGTTGTGAGTCTTGGCGTAAAAAACGTGTCCCGTGGCGTTGTTAGTAATCCGCACGAGTGGGTAATTGGTAGCGGTTTCAAGTTCGTCGCCAAAGTTGGCGGCTTGCGACCACCCGTTGAACTGGCGCCCGAAGGCGACATAGGTGTTGCCGCGCTGCACCGTTGAAGGTACAGAGAGAACAAAAGGCGCCCACGGTTGCTCGTAACTGCCGGTCGCCGTATAGACCTGCGATCCGTTGAACAGGACTTGCCCGGTAGGCAGCACGATCATGCTGCCGCCGTAGGTGTTCAAGGTGGGAGTCAGATTGGTGCCGTCAAACTCGTACAGTCTTCCCGAGTTGCCTTCCACCAACACCTTGCCGTTGGTCAGCAACACCGCGAAGTTGTCGCCGGCATCGTCGCCATTGGGGAAAGACGGTCCCGGGGTCCATGTTCCAGGATCGGTCGGGCTGGCTCCAGGAGTATAGATGGAGGTGTTGCCGGACGAAGCGCCCTGATGGGTTGCGCCGGTGGCGAACACAGTGCCATTGACGCGCAAAATGCCGGGGCCAGTTTCTCCCGGAGGACAGTAGTCGCCACCGCCATAGGGAATGCAGCCAACTTCCGGTGGCCCTTGCAGGTTGGCAATGGTGCTGCCATCAGAGAGCCATTCCTGCTCGGAAGGCAGGTAGCGCTCAGAGTTGGGATTGTCCAGCACATCCCAAGTGAGAATGGTGCCGTCCGGCATCAGGGTCCAACCCTCCTCGGCGTTCCAATCGGCCTTGCCGGTCGATCCCATGGCGGTCCAGGTCATCGTAGTGGGATCCAGTTCTGCCATCTCCGTATCGAACTTGCGTCCGATCAGGAAATGTTCATTGGGCAATATTGCCGAGGGCGAATCGCCAATGTATTCCCAGCCGGCGGGCGGAGTGAGGTTGGTCCAGGTGTTGGCCGCCGGGTCGTAAACCGCGCCCATATTGGTGAAGGAAAACGAGCCGAAGTTGTATTCTCCACCTTCAATCAGAACCCGGCCATCGGCCAGCGTAGCCGAAGCGAAAGCATAGGGATCGTAGTCGGAAGCCAGGCTGGCAACCTGGGTCCAGGTGCCATTGATGTAGCTTCCGTTGATGTCGGGAGTGAGCTTCCACCAGTCCTGGCCTTGGTTGCCCTGCGCCAGAACAGTGCCATCGGTCAAGAGGAAGACAATGCCCGCCCCGTCCGGAGGCTGATGCGTAAGGTTGGTGAGAGTCTGGGCCTGCAACAGGCAGCAGGCGGCGAGCAATAGCAAAGCTACGGCAAACAGGTATTTCTTTGTCAAAGCACAGTCCTTTTCTTGGCGAAATTGTTGAAACTCAGAATCCACAGTGACCACTAGAATTTTTGGCAAACCCCGTTCCGAGCGGCGACTCTAAAGCCATTAGCGCAGGGTGTCAGTGCTGGAAACTCTTTTGAGGAGCGACAGCAAGCAGTGCGAGCCCGGAAAACAAGTAACCGGATTGTGCTTGAACGGCAAAGGCCGTGTCAATTGATTTGACGCCGACGAGTACCATGTCGAAAAACAGCGACCCGCGTTGCATGGGTGCACGCGGGTCACGTCAGCGCCAAAGACTGGCGCTTGCCGCTCACGAGCTAAGGGACACGACCGCTTCTACACGCTATCCAAGCAAGCGGGATGCTGGCATTGGCAGGCGATTTCCACTTCTTTGGATCCCGCATCGCGGCAAGCGTCGCTGCAGTACTTGTCTTTGCCGCTAACCGTGCAGAGGCATGGTTCGTGGGCACATTCTTTTATTTCTTGTTCCGCCATCGTCGTCTCCTTGTTAGTTCCTTGTGGTCCGGCTTAGCGGCTGGAAACGGGTAGATTCAGCGCACCCATATTCAGCAGGGCTGGTGCCGGGCAAAAAAGTACAGGTGGGCATTGTGACTGCGGGGTTGGCGCAAAGTCAAACCGCTGACCTTGCGATTGGGAGAAAGCGATAGGACGGTTAGAATGCAGTTTCTGCCGGTTCAGGATGAAATGCTCGGCGGCTGTTTTCAGACACTGGCAGTTGAATGGTGAAGCAGAATGTACTGCCCTGACCGAGGCGGCTCTCCACCCAGATTTTCCCGTTCATGAGTTCAACCAAATGTGAGGAGATCGCCAAACCCAGTCCGGTGCCGCCGTACTTGCGAGTTGAGCTGCCATCGCTTTGAGTAAAGCCTTCGAAGATCGCAGCGTGCTTCTCGGGCGGAACTCCGATCCCGGTATCCGATATCTTGAACAGAACTTCGGCCCGGCCTGCGTTCAGGGAATTGCAGGAAACATGCAACACCACCTTGCCCTGCTGGGTAAACTTGATGGCATTCCCCACCACGTTGACGAGGACTTGCCGCAGCCGCTGGGGATCACCGAGGACCATATCCGGCAGTTGGGAATCTATCTGGCACTGGAACCCCAGACCCACCTGCTGGGCCTGGAAGTGCAATGGGCGTAGGGTCTGCCTCACGGTTTCGTGGAGGTTGAAGGCGATGCTGTCCAGGGCGAGCGTGCCAGATTCTGTCCTGGTGAAGTCCAGGAGATCATCGATGAGACGGAGCAAAGCGCTTCCCGAGGACTGAATAACCAGAAGTGATTCGCGTTGCTCGGCGTCAAGCTGGGTATCCAGCGCCAACTCCGCCATGCCCAGAATTCCGTTCATGGGGGTGCGCAGTTCGTGGCTGATGTTGGCCAGGAATTGGGTTTTGGCGCGAGCCGCCGCTTCGGCTGCCTCCTTGGCCCTCATCAACTCCTGCTCCGCCCGTTTGCGCAAGCTAATATCATTGGCAATAGTCGAGATGCCAAGCACGGTGCCTCTGCCGTCCGTGATGGGAGATATGGCGAGCGATACGTCGACGCGGCTGCCATCTTTTCGCAGGCACACCGAATCGAACCGTTCCACCTGCTCGCCATGTGCGATCCTGCCGAGGATATCCGGCATCTCATGGAGCCGCTCGGGAGGAATGAGCATGGAAATGTGCTTCCCGATAGCCTCATTCGTAGAGTAGCCAAACATTTTCTGGGCAGCAGGATTCCAGGACACGATTGTGCCGTCGGAGGTTTTTCCAATGATGGCGCCTCGGGATGAATTGACGATAGATGCCAGTTGCGAATTGGTCGTCTCCGCGGCCTTGCGCTGGGTGATATCGCTCAGGATGCCATCGGCGAAGAGCTTGCCGTCCTGGCTGAACGTCCGCAGGGCCCGGTCGCGTACCCAAATCCAGCGGCCGTCCTTGTGTTGGGCCCGGCATTCGATGTCGAAGGTTTCGCCGGTTTCGAACAGTGCCCGACGCTTTTCCTGCACGCGAGCGCGGTCATCGGGATGAATAAGCGCAAACCATAATTGTGATCCCTGCTCGAGAAACTCTTGTGAGGTGTAGCCAATAACCTGCTCTACATTCGAACTAAGGTAAGAAACATCCCCCTTCAGACTGGCGGTCCAAGTCACATCCGGAAGATTGCCGAGCAGCCTGCGGTATTGCTCCTCACTCTTGCGAAGATTCTCCTCGGCCTGCTTGCGCAAACTAGTATCGTGAGCGATGGTGGAGATGCCCAGGACACGTCCGTTCCTGTCCTTGATGACGGATATGGTAAGGGATACATCGAACCAGGTACCGTCTTTTCGCACCCTTACAGTCTCGAAGCGTTGGATTTGTTCGCCGCGAGCGACCTTGCCGAAGACCTCAGGCATTTCGTACATCCGCTCGGGAGGGACGAGCATGGAGACGTGCTTTCCGATGACCTCGCCGGCGGGATAACCGTACATTTGTTCCGCAGCAGGATTCCAGGAGACAATCGTCCCATCAGCCGTCCCACCGATGATGGCATCGCCAGAGGACATCACAATCGAAGCCAGCTGCGAATCGATTCTTTCGGCCTGCTTGCGTTCGGTGACATCGCTGAGCATTCCGTCGGCGAAGAGTTTGCCATCCTGCTGGAATGTGCGCAAGGCGCGGTTGCGTACCCAGATCCAGCGGCCATCCTTGCGGAGCATGCGATACTCCAGATCGAAGGTCCGGCCTTCCAGGAAAAGCGCCCGATAATTGTCCTCGACATTAAGATCGTCCGGGTAGATATGTGAGAGACGGAGTTCGGGTCCAGCGGCGAATGCCTCGGCTGGAGTGAAGCCGAACACGTTTTGTACATTGGGACTGATGTAGGTAAACCGTCGCTCGGCATCCATCGTCCAGGTAACGTCAGGAAGGTTGGTCAACAGCCTGCGGTATTGCTCCTGGCCCTTGCGGAGATCTTCCTCGGCTTGCTTGCGTTCGGTGATATCGCTGAGAACGCCATCCGCGAAGAGGACGCCATTCTGTTGGTGCGTACGAATGGCACGATCATGTACCCATCGCCATTCGCCGTCGCGCCGCTGGAGGCGGTATTCGACATCAAAAACCTCGTTTTCCTCGAAGAGCTTGCGGTAGTTTACCTCCACGGATTCGCGATCGTCGGGATGGATACGCTGGATCAAAGCCGCGGTTCCTCCATCGCATACTTGTTGCGGCGTCCGGCCAAATATATCCTGGACATTGGGGCTGACGTAGGTGATTTCACCGTTGAGATTGGAGGTCCAGGCTACGTCGGGAAGATTAGTTAGAAGCCTGCGATATTGCTCCTCGCTTTGGCGAAGAGCGTCCTCGGCGCGCTTTTTGTCGCTGATGTCGATGCCAACACTGAGGATGCAGGGCTGATTGCCGACAAGAATGCGCACGCCGGTCATGTAGCAGGGAATGCGCACGCCACTCTTGCTGAGCCAGGCGGCTTCCATCGCGGCATGACCTGTTTCCCAGGCCTGTCCCATGACTGCCGGAACCAAATCGCGATAGTCTTCCGCCAGGCCTTGGACCGCGGGCATCTCCCGCAATTCGGCGGCGGAGTAGCCAAGAACATCCTGGAGGCGCGAGTTCCAGCGCACCAGCTTCTTATTACTGTCGACGATGCAAGCCAGTCCCGGCACGTGCTCCATCAGGTTTTCAAAGTTTAATTTGGCGGCGCCGAAGGATTGAAGGTCGCTTTCCCGGCGGAGAAGACTTGCCAGGCCCATGAGGAACATGATTATCGAACAGAATATGATGGTCGCGATGTGTGATTGCCGGGGGGGGAATATGGAAAGAATTTTTGACCACTTCGTAGCAGGTGCTGACCAGAGCCGCAGCTAATGCGACCCATCCCGCCTTGACGAAGTTGGAGGCTTTGAACATGTGAAGAAAGCGGGAAGTCCTACCCTGCGCAGGCCAGAGTCCTCAATGATGATGTTAGGTTTCCAGGCCTCTAAACCATGTGACCCAGGTCACAGGGCAGTGGTTCGCCGACTCGCCATTCGTCCAGGATTTGTACAGTGTCCAGAATTTGGACGGCGGCCAAATTCGCGATTCGCGGACGATTTGCGCCCAATTCTCAGAAGCCAGGCGAGGCCAGACAGGGAGCCGAAGAATGAAGTCCGGCTCCCTTGACGGTTGGCCAAGGAGGGTTACCTTACGACTTGCAAATTGTTGGTCACCTGGAAGACGTCGCGCACCTGATTGGCGGCGATGTTAGCCAGGTTCTTGTCGCCTTCCGTGTTCACATAGCCATTGAGCGTCACCCGCTGATTGGCAACGATAATATGGATGCTGGGCGATGCCGCCCAGAAGTACTGCGACAGGCCACCCGTCCGCACCAGCGCACGATAGACTTGTTGCCGAGCCTGCTCGTCAAACAGGTTTGGCGGCAGCACTCGAATGTTGTTCACCACCTTCTCCACGCCTTCAATGCGCTTCACGGCCTGCTCGGCATCCCGCCGGGTCTGCGAGTGAAGGCTGGTGACCGCGCCACTCAAAGTCACAGTACGGCCCTGGACGCTGTACTCCAGATCGTCGAACATCGAGTAGTACGGCAGCCTGAGCAACTGGTCGCGAACCTTCTTGGCGATAGCGGCCTCAGCCGGATCGGCCGATGACGCGGGCACTACTTTGTAATCCAAAGTGACGGGACCATTGCTGCTCAATGCCGGCTCCGCAGCCTGATTTGCAGGCGAGACCGAGGTCGCCTGCGATGCCGGCGAAGTTTGGGCCGCGGCTCCCACACCCATTGCCAATACCAACGTAAATGGCAGCAGCCGTTTCATCATGTTTCCCCCTCCAATTCCTTACTTCGTTAGATGTAGGTACAAACACGGCGGCTGCGGCGGAGACGCGCTCGCGATGTGCGACTTAACAAAATGTAACGGATATTAGGAGGCGGGAAGAATTGTGCTCTTCGCGGTAGGAACACCGGGCTCGGTGATAGTCGGCAAAGGCGCTTGTGTCGTGCCCGGGGCACTCCGTGGCAGATGCCAAACCCACCCCGCCCTGAATGGCGGGGCTATCAGCTTCCGCCTCCTGCGGAGGCTCGAGTTGCTTCTGATTCGTACCGCAACGCCCGAGGTCGCGCTGCTTCTTATTCGTACCGCAACGCCTCAATCGGATCCAGCCGTGAGGCTTTGATGGCGGGCAACATTCCGCTGATCAGTCCCACAAAGATCAGAATGACAGTGGCCACGACGACCGTCGAGGGATCGATGATGAGGCGGATGTCGGCAGCTTCCGCGTTTTTGGCCACCGCACTGTAGAAGGTAATTCGCCCCACGCCGATCGACACCGCATAGGCCAGCACAATTCCCGCGATGCCGCCGACAAAAGTAATGGCCAGCGCCTCAGCCAGGAACTGGAAGAGGATGTCGCGGCGACGGCCGCCGAGCGCTTTCTCCACGCCAATCTCGCGCGTGCGCTGCGTGACCGAAACCAGCATGATATTCATCAGCCCAACGCCGCCGGTACCCAACGTCAGCGTCCCGATGAAGCCCAGCAGGACCTTCAGTCCGGCGGTGATGATCTGGAACTGCTTCAGCTGCTTCATCATGTTGTAGACGAAGACCGCGCGCTTGTCGTCAGGATTGAAGTTGTACTGGTGGGCGAGCGCACCGCGCACCTGCTTCTCGATCAACTCGGAGTCGTTGCCTTCATACGACATCCAGATCCCGTCGAGATAGTGGGTATCTTTGAAGTCGCTCATGGTGCTGAACGGGACGTAGATGGTCTTGTTTACGCTGTCGTCGCCTTCCTGCATGTGAGGCGCGAGCACGCCGACCACCTGATAACTGATGCCGCCAATCCGTATATGCTGGCCAAGCGCATACTCTCCCGAGAACAGCTTGAGCTTGGCGTCGGAGCTGATGACGGCAACGCGTCCGCGCGTAGCTTCGTCATCGGGATTCAGCAGGCGGCCCTCGGCGAGATGCAGGGCCAGAATCTGAAACATGTTGGGATAGACCCCTTGGATGGGAAGGTCGTAGGTGCGAACGTCGCGCTGCACGCTGACCGTCTTGTCCTCCTCAGGCGTGATGCGATTGACCAGAGGCGCGGCCGCCGTGATGCGGTCCAGGTCGTCGATGGTGAGCTTGATCTGGGTGCCGGCTTTCTGTCCACCGGCCTGCTGCGAGGTGCGGCCAGGAAAGACGCCGATAATGCGCGTGCCCCAATTGGCAAAAATAACTTCGATGGCGCGGCCAAAGCCAGCGCCGTAGGCCAGCAGAAGGACCACGGTGGCAATTCCCCAGGCCATGCCCAGCATAGTGAGCGCCGTGCGACGGCGGTTGTAGCGCATTGCTGCGTAAGCCTGCGTTAGAAGATCGCGCGTCATAAGCGGCTACCTCTACTCCTGCCTCAATGCGTCAACCGGCTGTAACATGGCAGCCTTGCGAGCGGGATAGATACCCGCGATGATGCCCGCGGCGGCCAGTGTTCCAATCGCCAGGGTGGCCGACATAAATGACATGGTCGGCGGATCGAATCCCGGCACTTCGCCAACCCCACGCATCATGAACATCAGCAAGCCTGCGCCCGCCATGCCGATGCTGCCACTCATCAAGGTGAGAAATGCGCCTTCTAGGAAAAACTGCAACAGGATGCTGCGGTTGGTAGCGCCCAGGGCTTTGCGCAATCCGATCTCGCGAGTGCGCTCGCTGACCGCAACCAGCATGATGTTGATGATGCCGATGGCGCCAAGAGTCAGCGTCACCAGTCCGACTCCGCCAAGAAACACGTCCATGGCGTCGAAAATCTTGCCCACGGTTTCAGAGTTCTTGATGGTGTCCCAATCTTCGAAGGCGTCTTCGTCATGCCAGTCGAAGCCATGATTGCGGGCGATGATCTTGCGCACTTCCTCGCGGGCCTGCAGATGTTCCTGGCGAATGCGCGGCCGATAATTAATGAATGAGATCGCGTTTTCCTGACCATCCTTAGTCAACGGAAAGTATTCCCGCATGGTGCTGAAGGGCATGAAAACCCGATCGTTGGTGGAGTTGTTGTCACCGTGGCCCACCCGCTGGACCACACCAATCACTTCAAAGCGAATTCCATTGAGCAGGATGGTCGTGCCGACCGCCTGCCGGCCGGAGTAGAGATTCTTCAGCATCTCGTCGCCCAGCACGGCGACCAACCGCTTCTGCGATTCGTCGTCCTGATTGAACCAGCGGCCGTCGGCCAGCGGCAAGTAACGGATGACGTTGTAGTGCGGTGGAACACCACTGACCTCGCCGTTAGTGTTGTTGTAGGCGCTGACCTCGCGGATATCCAGCCGTGACAGCACCGGCGCAGCGGCGCGCACGTGTGGCGCTTCCTTCAGGATGTCCTGATAATCCTCGTCGGTGAGGTTGTAGTTCCGGCCTGAGCTCATATTGCCGGCGACTGCGGGAGCGCGTCCGGGAAAGACGAACATGATGTCTTCGCCCAGCGAGTTCAACTCCCGGCGATTTCCGGAGCGGAAGCCCTCGCCCAACCCAACCAGCAGCAACAGCGACCCCACGCCCCAGGCGATGCCGAACATCGTGAGGAAGGAACGCAGCTTGTGCGCCCACAGGGTTCGCAACATCTGGTGGAGAATCTCAAAAAACACCATGGGATGCGGAAGCTCCTTGGGTTCGCGTTGAGCAATGCAAAGCTAATCTGATTTACGCAACGATGGCTATCTTGGTTCCACCAAAGGTGGAGTGATCAATTATTGGACACTGCTAAGTGACGAAACGATAGCAAGTTAGAGACAAGTGCCATAAGACTTGTTCAAAGTTGATGAAAATCGTGAGGATCGGCAGTAGAGCGCCCCAAACCTGGTCGAGATTGTTTATAGTAGAAGTAACACCAGCTGCTATCAGTAGGTGAAATTTTCAGGGTTTCAGGAGTCAAGGAAGATGCCGAAAGTACCACGGGAAAACGACAGCGCAACGCCCAAGAAACGCGCCCGCAAAACCTCCACGCCGGCTGGAAATGGCGTTCATGCGGACAATGGAAAAGGCGCCTCAGCGCAGTCCGTAACCCCCTCGCCGGAAGTTGCCCATGAGGCTCGGGTCGCCTCCAGCGTCGAGGAGCAGATCCGCCAGCGCGCCTACGAGCTGTATCAGCAGCGCAACG
>Ga0181532_10001339_pt1 | contig 24023 bp, 17 predicted proteins | sample PEATcosm2014_Bin_33_FD_119768 | JGI IMG/M metagenome (GOLD analysis project Ga0181532, IMG submission 119768) | Peatland microbial communities from MTU Mesocosm Facility, Houghton, MI, USA - PEATcosm2014_Bin11_30_metaG | ecosystem: Environmental > Terrestrial > Soil > Wetlands > Peat | place... | reverse complement strand
CTATCACTTTGCTCAGACTCTCTATAACGACTACGGCCGTCCTTACGGTCAGGGGTTCAATAGCATCGTAGGGGCGTCGATGCGGGCCGAGGCCGGGCCAATCGCCTTCTATCTGCGGGGAGAGTATCAGCACTCAGCCTCTATCGCACCCTACAGTCCCGCGACGGCGCAGGCCATCGCCACCGTGGACGGCCTTCCCCTGAATTCTGTTCCAACTTTTTTCGGTGTCAATCAGTTCAACACAATTGAGGCCTACGTATCGCTCAATATGGCCGGCTGGGAAATGTCGTTCGGTCAACAAAGCCTATCCTGGGGACCAGACGCCGGCGGATCGCTCATGCTTTCCAACAATGCGCAAGCCATACCCATGTTGCGCCTCGGACGAATTACTCCCTATCAGCTTCCTGGTCCCCTCGCTTGGTTGGGCATGATCCGTAATGAAGCGTTTGTCGGACGCATGGGCGGCTACTACTACCTGCGCGGACCTTATCCTCAGTTTCCCCTGGTTGGCAACGGATATCAGCTTGTCAATCCTCAGCCTTACATGTGGGGAGACAAGCTTGGTCTGAAAATGACTCCTAACTTTGAAATCGGTGTCAGCCTCACCGTTATGTGGGCTGGCGAAGGCAGACCAGCCACTTTGGCTACCTGGCTACACACCTGGTCCAGTCACGGCAATGCTCAGCCAGTCGATCCTGGAAAGCGCTTCACCGGCTTTAACTTTTCTTATCGCATTCCCGGCCTGCGTAACTGGGTAGCTCTATATGCGGATGGCATGGCCAACGACGAACCTAATCCCATTGCCTATTACAAACAGTCCGCGTGGAACCCTGGCCTATACTTTCCCCAGCTTCCGAAACTGCCCAATCTTGACTTGCGGGTTGAGGGGATTTACACCAACGTCCCCAACTTCCCGGGAATGGCTCCTTATTACTTTAATGAGCATTATGCCGATGGGTACCGGACGTACGGCGAGATTATGGGTAGCTGGGTTGGCAGGATGGGCGATGGCATACAGGCGTGGGGCACCTACTGGTTCTCTGCTCAAAACAAGGTTCAGTTGAGTTACCGCAGACAATACAACGACCCGATTTTCTTGGGTGGCGGCGGACTGAACGATGTTGCGGCAACCGTGGATTGGCTCATCAAGCCTCAAATCCAGATCTCGCCGATGGTGCAGTACGAGCGCTTTAACTTTCCCCTGGTCAGTCCCACTCCCAGGAACAACGTTGCAGCAGGATTGCAGATCATGTTCTGGCCCGTGCATCAGCCCTCACACCGCCAGCAAAAGGACCTGAGCGGACAGAATCCGTAGCGAAACCTGCCCACTCACCCGTCGCACTTCCAGCCGGACGCGATCTCAGTGCGGCTTCAGCTGTACTTCCCCGTAGTTTCCATAGGGCATGACGACGGACAAGCTCAGGTTCGACCCGTTGCCCCGCGCGAAGTTCGACGTAGATCCGCCGCCTTGCCACGCAGCCGAGTTCATCTTTCCGCTGGCCAGATCATAACTGTCCGACAAACCGCTGCCGGTCAAGGTGAAGGTCTGTTTTTGCGGGCCCTTGTTCGGCATCCTGCTTGGGAATTTCTCATTCGTCCAATCGTAATTCCAGAAGACGACATCGACGTCGCCAGTGCTGTCCTTAACCGCAACACACGACCCTCCCGCCGTACCCACGCACGGGATGGGATCGCCCTTCAGTCCGGCAATCGCCAGCAGTGCCAGCATCGGGTGTGAGGGGGAGCCGTCAAGCTTGTAGTAGGCGGGCCAGTCATTGTTGGGCAGCTGCGACAGCGACAGAAACATCGTGTCGTGCACTGCAAACAGCGCCATCTTGGCGGCAAAGTCCAAAGCGAACGCCCCGGCGATGGGATCGTAGTTCAATCCCGGCTTGTTGTCATAGCTAGGTCCCCACTCCGTGACAAAGATCGTCGCGCTGCTATGGTTCTCGTTGATCTCTTTGCGTATCTCATTGATCAGTTCTCCATACCTTGCTCCGGTTGCGGCATTTCCGTACGCATGGAAGCTCACATAATCGATCGGAAGATGGTTCGCAGCGGTATAGCGGATGAGGCGCGTCGTCCAGTCCTGCTGCGGCGGCAGATGAACGTCCTCAGCTTCTGCCGGACCACCCACGCGCATGATCGTCCCGGGATGCTGGCGCCGGAAATTGTCAATGTCCCTCGCTACATGCGAGTACAAGATGGCATAGGCATTGAATCCGGCCTCATCAGTGGAAGCCGCCGGGGTCTGCGTCGCCATCCAGTTCTCCGTAACAATGTTCATCTCGTTGCCGACTTCCCATTCCGTCTCTTTGAAGCCCTGTTCCACCACCACGTAGTTCAGATACGCGTCAATAAACTTTTCATATTGCGCCCACGAGGTCGGGGGACCACTTTCTCTTCCTCCTGCAGCCAACTGCGCCGGCAGAAAATGCCCGATGACGATGTGCGGAATAAAGCCGTTTTGCTTGCACACCTTAAGAGGATAGGTCAGCTGGACCGGCCAGTTCACTGTCGCTTTTCCGTCGGCCCCGATGGCTTGCAGCGTGCCCCTGTCGATATTGATTATGCGCAATCTGCGATTTCCCAGTTGTTTTAGTCCATCGATCTTCGCAGGGGTTACGCTCTCCGAAGTTGCTCCTCCCGCAGCCACGGTTTGCATTCCCTGGAGATAGGCTGGTTTCCCGGTCGCTGTCTGCGCCCATCCCGGAAGCGCAGTCGCCAGCAGCACGGAGGATAGTGTCAAGCCTGACAGCAAGTGGTTCTTCAGGATCGTCTTCATCTTCATTGGATTGCACCTCAGCGGATTTATGCAGAAGAGTGGCGCGGCTTCAAGGGTTGCCAACCTGCATATCGCTCTCGCCGCCCATCAAGCGCAGATCAACAGTTATACCACAAAGGAACAGGACACTACCCAGCCGATTAATTCGACTGGCCGTCGTCGAAATCGCTGTATAATGCCTACCAGCTTGCTGTCCTAAGACTGAAAAAATCCAGTTGCCTGTGATCTTACCGGCCATGAGCGGTTACGCCGCGGTAGGTGATCGTCAGGCCTCGGCGCCCTTCGGGTAGCGGCCCTTTTTCACACAAATCGGTTTTGGCGAACCTCACATCGCCATTCGTCAGGAGGAAGTATGAAGTCTTCACGACCCACACTCTTCGCTCGCACTGCCCTCACGCTGCTTCTGTGCGCGATCCCAGCCCTCGCGCAAAGGCCCGCCAATCCTGGAATCTTCAAGGATTATAAGGGGCCTCTTTCCTCCAGGCTGCGTTTTCTGGCTTCCGACGCTGGCAAGCAGATGTTGTTGCATTCCCCCAGTCCCATGGCTCTGCCACTCTTGCAGAAATTTCATCCCGATGCCGTCGGGCAATATCCGCAAGAGCCGATGATGCAGCCGACTCCTATCGGCGGGCGGCGTTTCATCACCGGCGCCCAGCCCAACCTAACTCTGCCGCTGGCTGCCAACAACTGCGATAATCACACCGGCACTATCATGAACTTGGAGCCGGCCACCAACGCTGTCACGCAGGGCGAGCCGTCGGTTGACTTCCTGTTGAATGAACTCGGCACCAACAACGACCTGGTGGTTGAAACCGGCAACGACAATCGGGGCGAATTCGGGACCCTGGACTCCCTTACCGGTGTTTATGTGCATCGCGACTCGAGCCACCCCTGCTTTGGAGCCACGGGCAGCACCGATTTCGAGATGGGCAATCCCCTGATTCCCGATCCGCTCTATACGGGTGGTGAGATGTACAGCAGCGGGCTCGGACGTGTGCTGGCCGATGCCAATCCCGCCCACAAGCAGTTCTTCCTGATGGACACCCGCTATGACGGGACCACCTCCGGCATCGGACTGCGCCGCGTCCCCACAGCCAACTTTGAGTCCACCACTACCTGTCCGGCCGGCACCCTGACCGGATCGCAGGAAGCCACTTGCATAGGAACCAATGGGCCAGCTGTTATCGTGGCGGCCACTCTCGATGACGAACAGGATTCACCCTCCATTGCGCAGGATAACCGTACCAGCGGCACCGGCGCCGGTGATGTCTACGTGGTGAATAGCTCCCTCAGGGTCCTGCGTTCGGTCATTCTTCTGAGCGCTTGCAAAGAGACCTTCGCGACATCCTCCGACTGCTCATCTCCGGTCATTGTCAATGCCTTGGGAGAAGAGGAGCCGCAATTTGCCAGTGTCGCCGTAGTTCAGGGTGGATCGAATGCCGGAACAATCGTGGTTACCTACATTACGAGCGATGTCATCCGGTTTGTGACCTGCACGCCCCACGGAGCGCCGAGTAGTCCCACCTGTAACACTCCGTCAACCGTCGCTACCGATACCAACCACATCTACAGCCTCACCAACAATCCGCGCGCCCCAGAAACCTGGCCGGTGGTCGCAGCTCGCACCGACACTTCGGGACAAACCATCTTTGTCGTCTGGTCCACCTGCGACACATCCGGATCGTATTACTTGTCAGGCTGCCCGCAGGCCGACGTGACCATGCGGTACGCGACCAACCTTAGCAGCCCAACCTGGACGGCGGTCACGGTGGTGAATACCATAGGCCACCACGTCGAGCCGGCAATTGCTTATGACACCGGCCAGAACATCATCAACATCTCGTACTACAGCACCAGCGCGGCCTTTCAAAAGAACCAAGTTGTCATGGTCGTCAAACAGATTCCCAGCGGCTCGACTACCCCGGGTAGTTCCATTTTTGTGACATCGCTCTACGACTCAACGATGGGCGATGGGACATCTTCCGCCGAAAATCCCGCATACGGAGACTTTATGGGGCTGGCTGCTCACGGAGGATCGGCGTCCGGTAGCAGCAACGCCTACATTGGCTTTGTCAACAATAACCGTGATGGTGTGTATAGCGGCATTCAGAACACCCAGGCTGACAATAGGGTCTCGGACCAGCGCTACTAAACTGCCGCTCAAGTTACTACGCGGCATGACCTGCCTCAGCCTTTCGAGAATATCGAGAGGCTGAGGCATTTGTGTTTGACGGCCATTGCTGACTCGAAGCTATCTCACAAGTCGCTTTGTGTCAGGGCACGTCTTCAGAGGTGCCGAAACCTGCCCAATGACACTTGGGCTTTAGTCCACGCCGGTTACACATTTCGCAGGAGCTAAAGCCCTGATCCTTAAATCGCCGTCTTGTCGGCACAACTGAGAGCCTGCTCTGAGTGAGTCGAAAGATCGTGCCTGATACCAACCAGCCAATTTATGAGATGAGATCTCGTTCCCCGAGTCGGCACTTCGAGTAAAACTGAGAGCGAACAAATCTATTTCTGTATTCTTTCGTATAGATACTCAAAGAAGGGAAAGGATCGGTCTTCCGGCAGGCCATAAACACGAGGCTTTTTGAAAATCCGCTTGAACCGGGCGGGATCGGGAATCAGCTTCGATCCGATGACATTCACCGACATGGAACCGTCAGCATTCTTAAACTTAAACACCGTATCATGGTTCTCATGCAGGAAGTATTTGCGGCAAATGCGCTCAATAACTGCCAGATATTCTCTGGAAGCAGGGCCATCCATTTCCGAGAAGCTGCACGAGTTATAACAGAGATCAACGGACGAGTCCCTCAGGTCACCGATCGCAAAGTGTGGGAACACCGCTACATCGTATCCCTCTTGCGGTGCAACGCACACCGGGCCCTCGCCAAATAACCGCAGCCGCTTATCAGGAAAGGCCGACAATAGAAAGTAGGAGCTGATCGCGGCGACTTCAGGTATATCAAAAACGAGATATTTGGCAACCCCGTGCCCGCTCATGTGTACCGTCTGATAAGCCTGTCCCCCAAGTCCGCCACCAATCTCCACAATCACCGCTTCTGGCAAGTCTTTCAGCAACTCAGACATTTCGACTGCGTGGTAGGCGTGCCGAAGCGTTTCTATACTGATCACATTATCGTGCACGATTATTCCAGTCGGGTTGCCGATATAGGGAAATCGTACCTGCTCAAGAGCGCCGTCCAGCGCTAGAAACTTGTTCCGGTAGCAGCTCCATACATACTTGATATAAGCGCTGCCCAGAAGCGTGTGATAGCGAACGTAGTTGTCATATCCGCCGGTACCGATTGTAAACTGCTCCCGATAAAGATTCTCGAGCAGCTCTCCCAAGCGCTTCATATCTTCGGCTACCAAAGCAGCGATCAGGGGTGTGTAATTAACAGATATCCATTCTTCCCAAAGCCCTCTGATTTGGAACGGCGGCGCGGCCCGGCCTTGGATCTCTTTAGCGGCTTTATAGGCAGCGATTATCCGCCGAAGGTCTTCGGGATCGCTTTTGTGGTGACAGGTTTTCTGGCGATGGTCGGCAAAACCGTCCTTAATATTCAGATTGCGATCCGCCTTCGGCAGGCGGACATAACCGATGACTACCTCAAAAGGTCGGCGCACAGCTATGGCCAGGAACCGGCTTGACTTATCCCATAAGGTTCCACTGGCCCAAGCTTTCTTGATTTTCGAGTAGAAATATCCTATCCGACCCATAGATAAGCTCGTTTATCCTTTGACAGGTACGGCTCCTGAAGAGCTAAAGCCTAGCGGCTAGTCGACTCCCGCTCCGTTTGCTTGAAACGGTTCACCGCGTCCGGAGTGGTTCGCGGTCGAGGAGCCCGGCGGGCACTATCAGACTGCAATAGCCCGTACATATCCACTTCCATCTGTGCAGCCACAAATACAAGACCATCAGCAATCGTCGGGGGGGTGAACTTAACCGCAGGACCTGCCCCGTCACGGTGTGGGTTCTGGGTGGAGTCGTAGAGCTCATTACTTAGGTTATTAGCGTCGTAGGCCCTCAGAATTGCCGGGCCGCTGTTGAGAAAGGCATCGCTCTCAGTGATCCACACAATTCCGTTCTGCCGGCCATTAGAGGATACCGAGGGCGTCGGTCCAGGATAGTTAAAATACTGGTCTGACTCCGAAACCGGGCCATCTGAAAGCTGGTCTGCAGTAGGATCGAAGCGAAACGTCTTTAAGTAATCACTATACCCGCCATAGTAAACGTTGTTCTGCCAGAATGCCGGTGCTCCCCAGACGCCATTCAGAATATACGGAATTGTCTGAACGATCTGGCTGTCGTCCCCCTCATGCCAATGTCCCATATTGTCCCGATTCACGAGATCGATCGTTCCTTCTTTGCCCGTAATTACCAGCAAATGAGGATATCTCGTGCCCGGCTGATCGGGAAGAAGCAGTAGGCCGCCAGAGCCCAGGTCGACATCGAAGTCCCACAGCGGCTGATAGTCCCAGGGAGTGAAGTAATCTTCAACTGCAAAGGAATTACCCGACCAGCTCAGCCGAATCACGCTGTCGCCAAAGTCCTGCCCGCCGACATTGGCAGTGAAATCTCCATTGCCGGTCACTACGTAGATGTTGCCGCTGGAGTCAGCTGCCGGGCCCGCCCCGCTCCCCCACATTCCGCCTTGAGCACCATCGGGCGTGGTTACGTAGGCGGCAGTTTGATGAAGCGTAGTTTCGTCATAAGCCAGCACATAACCGTGGTAGTAGCCTGTATCACACAATGATGCGAAGGTAATGACGATTTGCCCATTTACCAGTAACAGGGCAGGGCGCTGAGCCTCCAGTAACGGGACAAAGCTAAGATAGCCATTTTGTGAACCTTGCCCCGTACCAGGAACGGTGGCCGTAATAACTTGAGGCGTCAGATTGTCCACCCCGGTTCGGAGATCAAGTGCATGGAGCGTGTGGTAATACTTTACTTGCCCGGTTGTCGTATCCAGCACCCGAGTTCTTGCGACTACATAAAGCGTAGATCGGCTGGTATCGATGACAGGCGTTCCCGTTATGCCAACCTCAGGCACAAGGTCGGTGCAGTTCAAGTCGTTATAACTGGATAGAGTGGTAATGATATAACGTCCAGAATTGTTAAGAAATGAGGTTTGCCAAAGCATTTGATGGCTTTGAACATCAAACGCCGTCACCGCATCGTGCTCATCGGCCACATAGAGGACATCGTGGGGCGTACCTTGAATGGTGACGTTTGGCACATATAAGGGTTGGGCGTAAACATAACCCTGCACCGGAAATGCGGCTAATTTGCCAAAGTTTACGAAATTTACGTTGGACGGCGTTAAGGTCGTCTCCTGTGTATTGGCTCCAGTTCGATATGTATCGTTGTGGTACGTCGTGACCGCAGTCTGTGCGCTAGCCAGGCTGCAAGTCAGGACAAGAACAAACATAGGTATTTTCGACCTCTTCCGAGCCTGCACAATGCGCACGCAGAATTCCCTCACGTTTCGCCCCTTTGGTGAAATACCACACTTCACTTTGTAGATTTTCGGATTATCCCTCAGGCAACCCCGAAAGACAATAGTAAAATGTCGAATTGAAAGGCTTTCCTCGGGGCTTTCCGCTGGGGGCATGTTACGTCGACGACAGGTGCATAGCCGGACGGCTTCTTTAGTTGCAGTCATAACACAGGAGACCTCTGCTACGTCGGAAATCTTGTACTACCGATTCCCGGAGCCGAACCGCCTAATCCATAGTTTCCGACGCCTACGTTGCATTGTTTCCACGTTTGCTTCGATCCGGCAGTAGTACCGTTATCAGTTTTGGAGTCCTGGCCTGACCCCGAATCCGTCCAAAAGCAAATATGATTTCGGAACGAAAGGTAGGGACGGCATGGGAGCGAGTCGGCACACAGAAGCCGAGATGATCGTGGCCTTGAAGCAGGTCGAAGCTGGACGGAGGATGGAAGAGGTGGGACGAGAGTACGGAGCTCCAAACACAAGATCCACGCCTGAAGGGCGAAGTACGGCGGCATGGAGGTCAGCGAAGCGCAGGAAGTGAAGCAGCTACGGGAAGAGAATGCGCGGCTGAAGAAGCTGGTAGCCGAGTTGAACCTGGACACAGACGTGCTGCAGTCGGTGATCCGAAAAAACTGCCCGGGCTCGTAGAGCGGTGGGTAGAGGTGCGGAGCCTGGCAGAGGAGTTCGGAGCCAGTGAGCGCCACGCCTGCGCGCTGATGGAGACTGCGCGTACGACACATCGGTATCAGAGTCGGCGCGATGACAGCCAGTTACGGGAGCAGTTGCTGCGGCTGGCACGGGAGAAGCCGCGATTCGACCATCGCCGGATCCATATTCTGCTGCAACGTGAGAGTGCAACGGTGAACCACAAGAGGGTACAGCGGCCGTACCGAGAGCTAGGTCTCGGCGTGAAACGCAATCGGCGCAGCCTCGATCGAGTAAGGTAAAAAGCGGAAATAGCCTGCACGATTATCTTCTGACCCGAGTGTGTTTCGACAAGCAGACGATGACAGGGCTTCGAACATGCCCCATGGATAGCGATAAATGCTCCGGTTTTCAGTTCGCTGATATGTTGGCTGGCGTCGTACGGGGGCGGTTCGAATCAGGTCGATTCGACTGCTTCACAACGCTTATCTCCAATCTGAATCTAGAAAAGGGGCTGTTTTTCTGAGATTTCAAACTGCACCACTACCGTTTTTTCTCTTGACTTGGAATAAATCGCATGCGACGATTGACCTCCATAAACAGCAGGGTCAGTAGTACCTCAACGCCATTAGCTTTGTCTTGGAACGGAATCAGGACCTCGTTTGCGAGCTAAGCGAGGGAGGCGAAGCTGTCTGCGTCGGTGTCCCATTTCGGGCAATAGACAGACCTGTTCTGGACGGTGCGCTCGAACGCAGGTTCGAGAGTGGATTTCGGACTGAGCAGCTGAACGGGAGATCATATCTCTCAGCTCGGCTGGGCGCTTGCCCTTATGATGGAGGAACGATGTCAGGTCCGCGCGACACATTCCGTAAAACACGCTGCCTTGAATTGGTGCTGTGGACCGTGCTTCCACTTGTGCTGGCGTTCCCGGCTTTCACCAGCGCACAAAACATGAGCGAGCAACAAGAGAATCTTCCAGCGCAACCTGACACAACCTGTACTCGTGAAGGCGGTTGCTCCGCCGTCGATTTTCCGAATTCCATAACATACGACGATTCGCAGACACCACCCGAGGCAGGGGCAACCAATCGATCCATGCAGTCGCAGCCGCCACCCGAAGCAGGGGCAACCAATCGATCCCTGCAGTCGCAGCCGCCAGGCATGTCGGAGCAAGAGCAGAATCGAAACCAGGGTGTTAGCCAATATCCGAACCAAAACATGCCCAGCGGTCCCCTGCAAGCCGAACCGTCAGCGCGGCAAGGTCAACGTCCCAGGGAAACGGTCGAACTGACCGATTTTCAGCAACTGATTGCGTCTTCCGTGGGTGACGTGCTCCCAATATACGGTGCCAACCTTTTCAGGAATGTACCAACAACGTTTGCACCGGTCGATCACATTTCCATTCCCGCCGACTATGTGATTGGCCCAGGAGACCAGATTTTGGTTCGGGGGTGGGGTCAGCTGAGCCTGAATGTTCGCGCCAAGGTCGATCGTAGCGGCAGCATTTTTATCCCTGAGGTTGGTAACTTCTATGTAGCTGGTCTTAAGTATGACCAGCTACAGCCATTCTTGAAGGCCCAAGTAGGCCGCGTTTTTCAGAATTTTGAGTTGAGCGTAAGCCTGGGTGAGCTTCGTTCGATTGATGTCTTTGTTATGGGCCAAGCCAGACGGCCTGGGCGCTATACGATCAGTTCTCTCAGCACCATAACTAACGCCATCTTTGTTTCCGGCGGTCCGTCCCCAGCAGGGTCAATGCGTCGAATCCAATTGAAGCGCGGCTCTCAAGTCGTGGTTGAGTTTGACCTCTATGACCTGCTGCTGAAGGGCGACAAATCGAAAGACGCTCTCTTAAGTCCCGGAGACGTCATTTTCATCCCACCGGTTGGACCGCAAATAGCGGTCAGCGGCCGGGTCCATGTACCCGCCATTTTTGAGCTTAAGACGGAGACCGATCTGGCCGAGGCACTACGTTTAGCGGGTGGTCTTTCGGAAACAGCACTTGGCGATAAGGTTTGGATCGAGCGCATTGATCAGCGTCATAGCCGGCGCATCGAAGAGGTGTCGCTTGATTACAACGGGATGAGTCACTTGATGAAGCACGGCGATCTTGTGACTGTTGACTCCGTATCGCCTAAGTTTGAAAACTCCGTCACTCTCCGTGGAAATGTCGCCCGCCCAGGACGCTATGTGTGGCATCAAGATATGCGGGTGAGTGACTTGATTCCTGATCGTGACTTTCTTCTCACGCGAGACTATTGGAAGCAGCAGAACCAGGTTGTCTACAAAGCGAAGGTCGAAGGTACCCGCGGCGAGACTCTACAAACCGACGTGAAGCAGAATGCCCCGGAAATAAACTGGGATTACGCGGTCGTTCAGCGAACCGATCCGGTGACGCTTTCGACCAAACTCCTTCCGTTCAATCTCGCACAAGCGCTCCTGCATCATGATAACGACAACGACCTGCTTCTCAAGGCCGGGGACATTATCACGATATTCTCGCAAGCCGACTTGGAAGTGCCGAAAGCTGAACGGACGAAGTTCATTCGATTGGAGGGAGAGTTTAAGGCTGCCGGACTCTACCTCGTCGAGCCTGGTCAGAGACTGCACGATTTGATTGAGAAAGCGGGAGGCTTTGCTCCCGATGCGTATCTATATGCGGGAGTATTCACGCGCGAGTCCGTTCGCGTCGTGCAGCAGGAACGCCTGGAGATGATGGTTGCAAGCATGCAACGAGACATCTTCCGCCAATCCGCTGCCATGTCCCTGACCGCGAAAACCCCAGACGAGGCCCTCGCCGCCAAGAATGCCCTCGAAACCCAACGTGCGGCTCTTGACCAGCTCCGACTGTTGAAGCCTGATGGTCGCATCGTTTTGGACTTGCCTCCGGCTGTACACTCAGCCGACGAAATCCCCAATCTGGCCCTGGAGGATGGTGATCGCTTTTTTGTGCCCAGCCGCCCGGCTGTGGTCAGCGTGATCGGCGATGTCTACAACCAAGGCGCGTTTCTCCAACGAAACGGCAAGACGGTTTCCGCCTACCTGCAAAATGCCGGCGGACCGACCGTCAACGCTGACAAGTCGCGCGAGTTTATCTATCGGGCCAATGGGACGGTGATCAGCAAAACAACTACATCTCACCTGTGGACCGGCGGCTTCGATACTCTTCGCCTGCAGGCCGGCGATACCGTGGTTGTTCCCGAGCAGACCAACAAGGGTGCATTCTTAAGGAGCTTCAAAGACTGGTCCCAGATTCTGGCGAATTTCGGCCTGGCCGCCGCCGCCATCAATGTATTGAAATAGGAAAGATCGGGTTGGTATCCGACACTTCTGACTATGACGACCCTGACCAAGACAAAAGAGACCCTACGCAGTGTATGCCCTGAGTGGATGTTGGCGATCTGGCGCCCCCTGCGGCGACGTTATTGGAAGTTGCGCCACGGGTCAAAGTCTTCCGAAGTTGTCTTTTCGGAAATCTATGACAGAAAACTCTGGGTTACCGGCGAATCGGTTTCGGGATGGGGCTCCGATATGGAGCACACCGCAGCTGTCCGCGAAGCGTTACCCGCATTGCTAAAGAAGATTGGCGCGAGGAGCATGATTGACGCTCCTTGTGGAGACTTTCACTGGATGCGCGAAACGAGATTGGACCTGGAGCACTATCTAGGCTTGGACATCGTTCCCACCCTTATCGCTCGCAACCAGGAGCAGTATGGCGACCGCGTCCGCCAGTTCCGTGCGCAAAGTATCACACAAGGACCGTTACCTGCGTCGGACGTGATTTTTTGCAGGGACGGACTGGTCCATCTCTCCAACTCGGACATTAGCAAAGCACTAAGAAACTTCAAGAACAGCGGATCTATCTATTTGCTGACTACCACCCACCCCGCTCATCGGAAGAATCGGGATGTCTTTACCAGTGAATGGAGGCCGTTGAATCTGGAAGCCTCGCCGTGGAATTTTCCCAAGCCACTCGCAACGATCGCAGAGGAAGACACGCAAGCCAACGAAGAGTATCGTGACAAAACGCTGGCTTTATGGCGATTATCAGATCTGCCGGTGAAAGCTGCAAATGAAGGGCATGACATATAAGAGTTCGGTTAGAAGTAGTTGTCCGGCCTGTCATGGAACGAACTGTTTTCCTGTGAGGGTGGTTGAGGTCGAGGAAGCCGCGCAGCATTTCGTCCTGCGCGAAGATGATCAAGAGCGTCACCAAGCCCTTGCAAGACATATTTGCAGCTTATGGAACGGACCTACCTGTGACATCGTTGAGTGCAAAGCCTGCGGATTTGGTTTTGCCTCGCCATTCCAATCGGGAGATTCGCGCTTCTACGAGTTAGCATATCCCACCATAGGGTATCCCCGGGAGAAATGGGAGTTTACTCGAACCATTCAGAAATTAGCTGATTTAGATACCGCTGGTAAGTCCGCTCTTGAGGTGGCAGCGGGGAACGGATTTTTTCTCGATAAAATAGCCGGTCGGTTCTTCAACAAACCAAGTATCACTGCGACGGAGTACAACAGTAGATCTATTAAGGTACTCCAGAGCAAAGGATATCTCGCTATTAGCCAGGATGTGCGCGCCGACTACTTCGACGACAAGCACCAAGCTTATGACTTCGTCTTTATGTTCCAGGTCATAGAGCACATGGCAAACCTGGACGAGCTATTCGACCGGCTCTATATGATACTGCGACCCGGCGGGTCAGTATTCATTACGGTACCGAATAGAACCTGGACTGCATTTGAGGAAGCTACCGCGTCTCTTTTCATTGATATGCCGCCCAATCACATAAGCCGCTGGACACCCAAGGCATTCTCCGCAATTGGTGAGCGTGTTGGTCTAAGAATGGTGGCATGTGAGTTCGAGCCTTTTGACGCCTTAGCATTTTTGTCTTTCGACCTATTCTTGGCCCATCGTCATCGGTCGAAGAATCCGGCCACACTTGCAAATCTCGCCAGGCGGATTCCTCGTGGAAGACTCCGAAAATGGAGTGAAGGCGGCCTGATAGCACTTTCTGCACCTCTGCGATTGGGCGCATGGGCTACAGCGTTGCCCAATAGGCACGGTTTAGGCGCATCGCTGTGGGTCCAACTCACGCGGCCACAATAGCCACATTGCCGTGACGGCTTAGCGATAGATTTTGATTTGACAACTGAAAGCGGTGTGATTTTGAACCGATCACCAGTGTCGCAGCCAGGACTCGATCGCGCGACCGAGAGCGGAATTAATAACGACCTCGGTAACGATCCAGACATGGACATCCTGGCAATCGACTTACTGTTGTCTGTGGTCAAACGGAAGTGGGTGATCGCGAAGGTCACACTTGCGGTAACCGTGCTGACCCTCATCATTGTCCTGATTGTGCCACGTCGTTATGTCGCCAAGACCAGCATCCTTCCGCCTGAACAGAACCAGGGATTGACGGCAGCCATGATGGGTCAGGTGAGCTCAATGGCTGCCCTGGCCGGCAAGGACTTGGGGCTGAAGAACCCCAGCGACGCGTATGTCCTGGTTCTGAAGAGCAACAACATTGGAGAACAGCTGATTCGCCGGTTCGACCTGATGCATGTTTACAGGAAAAAGAACCTGGTCGACACGCTCAAGGCCCTGGCCGACCATACCGACATCAGCGACGATAAGAGTGGCGTGATCACCGTCGAATTCGAGGACAAGAACGCGCAGCGCGCTGCCGCCGTCGCCAATGGTTATGTAGAGGAACTGCGGCAGGTGATGAAGCAGCTGTCTGTGACCGAGGCGTCGCAGCGACGCACCTTCTTCGAGCAGCAAGTACAGGAGGCGAAGCAACAGTTAGCCGGATCGGAAGAGAACCTGGAAGGTGTCGAAGAGAAAACCGGTCTTATCCAGCTGGATAGTCAGGCAAGGGCAATCATCCAGCAGATTGCCAACGTCAGGCAGCAGATCGCGGCCCACGAGGTGAAGCTGCAAGGCATGAGAAGCTTCGGCACCTCCGACAATCCCTATGTGCAACGCATTGAAAGAGAATTGGCGGCACTGCGCAGTGAGCTAAGCAACCTTGAACGCCAAAGCAATAGTGGAGGCGGCGATACTCAGGTTCCAACCGCCGGTATGCCTTCGGCCAGCCTCGACTATCTGCGAAAAATGCGTGACCTGAAATACAACGAAATGGTATTTGAGGTTTTATCGAAGCAGTACGAACTGGCCAAGCTCGATGAAGCCAAAGAAGCCACCATGATCCAGGTCTTTGATCCTGCCACCGTTCCCGACAAGCCAACCAAGCCACGTCGCATGCTAATCGTCCTGGGGGCGTTCCTCGGCGCTATCGTGCTCTCGTCGATGTGGGCCATCGCGGTGGATCTACATGCACGGGCTAAGCGGGACAGTCGATATGCCGCAAAGCTGGAACTGCTTCGTGCATACGCTTCGGCCGGAATGCAATCGTCAGCCGCCCTTAAGCTGAATAAGGGCGAGTCTTAGTCTCATGGTACCAATCCGTAATTTGTGGCAGCGTACTACAGAGCTATTGGGTGATGGCCCAGTGCGCCGCGATGCCAAAAGCGCGTTTTACAACGTGCTTAACTATGTTTCACAGCCCTTGTTGCTCCTGATTGCAATCCCCATCATTGTTCGCAGTCTCGGCTTGGACAAGTTTGGAATTTGGGCGGTAGTGAACAGTGTAGGATGGGGGTTTGCGGCCTTAGGAATTGGAATTGGTGACGCGGCTACCAAGTATATTGCCGCTTGCCGCGGGCGCTCGGATTACCCCGGGGCGGCGCGGATCTTTGAGGCGACGGTAAGCCTTAGTATCACGACCGCCCTCATCGTAGGCGGTATTGTTTTTGTGGCCGCCAACCTGATCGCCCGCCACGCCTTCCACATGGAGTCGACCGACCGGACCCTGGCTACTCACGCCATTCGTGCCGGGGCTGTTTTGCTAGCTATGCGCTGGATCGAGGCGGCCTATACCAGCACCTTGTCGGCTTACGAGCGTTACGATATTACAGCGCGCACCTGTATTGCGATCAAGTCTCTGGCAATCATCAGCATGGTAGTTCTTGCTGTATGTCATTACGGTGTGGTCGCCATTCTGCTTTCTACGTCTGCCTGCACCTTTGTCGGTCTCTTGCTTTTGGCGTGGCAAGTCCGCAGGCTCAACCCGCACACGTCCTTATGGCCGGTCGTTGACTTTGCGGGATGGCGTCACTTGGCGAGCTTCGGAGCGTTTTCCAGTATTCAATCCATCGCCAACCTCATCTTCATGCAGGCCGATCGCGTGATTGTTGGCGCCGTTATCGGTCCCGCCGCGGCCGGTGCCTATTCCATCTGCCTGCAGTTGACGCAGCCCATCCAGATCATCTCCGTGCAGGCCTTTAACTTTGTGTTTCCTCGCATCAGCCACAAAATGGAAGCCGGTGAGCACGAGGCTGCCCACCGTTTTGTGCGGACCATGCTGGCCCTCAGCATAGGCGTCACTCTGTTATTGTCCCTTCCCCTGTTGTTGCTTGGGAAGCCGTTACTATCGTTGTATATGGGCGCCGAGTTCGCCCGCCTGCACTACTCTGTTCTGCCGGTCCTGACCATAGCATTCGCCATCGTGTCCATCAGCGTGATCCCCTATTACGCGTTACTGGGGAGCGGTCAGGTGCGCTTCGTCTCCCTGTTGAACCTCGTTGCCGGCATTGTTGCCGCGGCCTGTGCCCTCTGGTGGACGCCTCACTACGGGACTATGGGCGCTGCTTTCTCGCGTGTGGTGTACGGATGCGTTGCCTGCGGCAGCTTTCTTCGCCTGGCGAAGACATTGAAAACATTGAAGACATTCAAGCTGCCTGAGCCTGAACTGCTGGAAGCCGCACCCAGCCTGATGGAACCATGACCACACTTTCGCGCCGACACGCGCTGTCGCTTCGCGGACTGCTGGTGTGGTCAACCATGGTTGGCCTCTTCAGTGAGATGGCACGCTACAAAGCGGGCATCGATATCAAAGCATTCTATTTTCTGCTGCTGTTTAATAGCGTTATTCTTCTTTCGCTCGGCCGTTTCGTTATCAATAAACCGCTGGTTCTGCTCTATGGATATCTGCTCTTCTCGGGTTTTGTGAGCATCGCCGCCGGGACGAATACTCTCAGGGCATTCTCGGCGCAGTATATCGGCATCATTCTTACATCCCTGTACTTCTACAACTTTTTTCGCTTCGAGCACTTCGATTTCCGATCTTTGTTTCTCTTGTACACGCGTCTGGCCTACTGGGTCTGCTGGATTGGCATCCTGATGCTGCCACTGCAGTATGCCTTCCACGATTCTTATCTTCGGGCGCACAGCGTGATGGCTGAGCCGGCCCAGTTCATGATGATCGTAATGCCAGCTATCTACTATTTTCTTGAGGGAACAGTTTTTCATGGCAAGTACAAGCTGGAGTCAGCAATTGGGCTGCTCGCCATGTTTCTGGCCGATTCTTCGGTCGGATATGTCGGGCTGCTGCTAATCTTGATCTGCCTGGTTGCCAAGTCCCGGCATAAGCTTCTGCTGGTTACGGTGCCGCTCATCGTCGCGGTGTCCATTGGCGGTTTTCGCCTTGTGTCCGCGAACTTCCAGGCCCGCTTTGACGATATAGTGAAGGCGGCTACGACGCTCAACGTCGCGGAGGTGGATGTCAGCACATATGCGCTGGCCTCCAATGCTTATGTGGCGCTTCGCGTGCTCCAGGAGCATCCGCTGCTGGGCAATGGGTTGGGCTCGCATGAGCAGTCCCATGACAAGTATCTTTTCGATATTGCGGGCGTAGGCAATATAAGCGCCGAGAATCAGAAGATGAACAAGGAGGAGGCTGCGTCGATGTTGATCCGGACGGCTTCCGACCTGGGACTCGTCGGAGTTTTTCTGGTGTTGCTCTTTGTGTGGAAGTTCCACCTGTCGGGACCGTCGCAGGCAGCGACAATCAACAACGCGATTCTGATCTATCTTTTGCTCAAGCTCTTTCGCGCCGGACACTACTTTCCACCGGAATTCTTCTTCTTTGTTTTTGCGTATGTCTTCAGCTACTTGTACAAAAAGGCCGTACCGGTAGAGGCTTTATCGGCTATAAGATGGCGCACATCCTATCCCGAAGCGCCGGCTCAATGACAAACATCAGCGGTCAAGCACGCGGGGAAATGAGAGGGTCTTCCAAGGCAGCCAACAGCAAGCCAGTAATCGTAGTGTCCGGAGTAAACCTCACCGAGATGGGCGGCCTGTCGATCCTGAGAGACTGCCTGGGATATCTGTCTGAATGTGCGTCTGACTACCACACCGTCGCCCTGGTTCACAACAAGGAACTGGCCGGCGTTCCGAACATCGAGTACTATGAGTTTCCTCTCGCCAAGCGCAGCATCCTGGCGCGGCTCTATCACGAATATTGGATCTTCGGAAAGCTATCGCGGCAGCTGAATCCTTATCTGTGGCTTTCGCTGCATAACACCACTCCCAACGTCAATGCGCAACGAAGGGCTGTGTACTGCCAGAATCCGAGCCCATTCTACGATCTCAGCTGGCGCGAAGCGCTGATGCAGCCGCGGTTTGCTATTGTGAGAACGTTTATGGACATGATGTATCGCATAAACCTGCATCGCAATACAGCAATTATTGTCCAGCAGGAATGGATGCGCCGCGCTTTCCACCAGCGGTTTGCCGCGCGCAACGTGATCGTGGCGCATCCCGTGCTTCCCGAGCTACAGGCCGTTAGTCACCAGCCGGCAAACTCTCCTGCATCACCCTTCGTGTTCTTCTACCCATCTCATCCAACCATCAAGAAGAACTTCGAAGCCGTCTGCGATGCCGCACGTCAGCTTGTAAAGCGTGGTGTTACAGGTTTTGAGGTGTGGCTGACGTTTTCGCCATCGGTCAATCGCTATGCCCGCTCCATCAGCAAGCGTTGCGCTGATCTGCCGCAGATTCGGTTCTTGGGTAGACTTTCCCGAGAAGAAGTGTTTCGGCGATACACGCTGACTGATTGTCTCCTATTTCCATCGAAGGTAGAGACGTGGGGTTTGGCAATTAGTGAATTCAAGGCCTTTGGTCGTCCCATGCTTGTCGCCGATGAGGCCTATGCACGAGAAACCGTCGGTGATCATCCATGCGTTGCCTTCTTTCCAAGCGACTCGGCGACGGAACTCGCGCGGCGGATGGGCGAAGCGATCCAGGGCGCCAGAACGTTTGAAAGAGTGGAGGCACCGAATATCGAGCCGCCTGTAGCGCACTCCTGGGCGGAACTGTTCGACATTCTTCTGGATACCAAGACGCTGGGATCGTTTCAACCTCGTGCAGCGTTGTTCAATAACTCTCACTTTCCGATGCCACGAAGTTGATCCGATAAATAGTTGCGTTCTCGACCAATAATCCATGAAACCGCTCAGTACAAGGGATGATCATGCATACATGGGCGCCTTGAGGCGCTCTGCTTCGTGCAAGCGTATCCTCGTCATCGCCGATTCCTTCGTACCGACCACCACATCGACGGCGAAACTAGTAAAAGATCTGGTCGATGAATTTGGCCGACGTCAGATCGCTGTGACGGTTCTTGTTCCGTCCCTTTCAGTCGAAAGGCCGTGTGAAGTCTCCACTGAAAATGGGATAGAAGTTGTAAGAATTCGAATAGGCAAAACCAAGGGCGCCGGCAAAGTGATTCGCGGCTTGCGGGAGCTAAGTTTTTCACAACGTATTTGGTGGCGAGCCAGGCACACTCTGCTTTCTCGCAGCTTTGACCTCATCATCTTCTTCTCGCCTACGATCTTTTTTGGGCCGCTGGTCCGGCGACTCAAGGCCCTGTTCGGCTGTCCCGCCTATCTGGTAGTCCGCGATGTATGGACTCAGTTCATGCTGGATGTGGGAGAGCTTAAGCTCGGGCTTGCCTACAAGTATCTGGAGAGGATAGAGCGATTTCAATACTCAGCAGCTGACGTTATCGGAGTGCAGTCTCCCCGCGACCTGAGTTACGTGAATGCGAGCGATGCGTCGGCCAGAAGGAAGGTGGAGGTCTTATTGAATTGGTATGCAGCACCAACCAATAGCTCGCGCCAGACCAGCTATCGACAGAAGCTCGGTCTTTCAAATTGTGTCCTCTTCTTTTTTGGTGGCAACTTTGGTGTGGCTCAGGACCCATTGAATATCTTGAGATTGGCCGCGTCATTGAAACGAGAGCCACATATACGTTTCCTGCTGGTGGGTTGGGGAAGTCACGTGCGAGAATTGCATAAGGTGATCGCGGAGCAAGAGTTGACCAACGTGATATTGCGGGATGCTATTCCACAAGACGAATTTGCTTTGTTGCTGACTGAGATCGATGTTGGGATAGTGTCACTTGACCGGAGGTTCAAGATCAACAATGTGCCAGGACGGTTTATGGCTTATCTGAGTGCAGGGCGGCCAGTACTCGCCAGCGTCAATCCTGGCAATGATCTTTTCTCGATCCTTGGTGACGGCAAAGCCGGCTACTGCTGCGAGAACGGCCATGATGAAGCACTGCGGGAACATGCCTTGGCTCTGGCTTCTAATACTGTATTGCGGGAGGAATTGGGACGGCATGCACGTTATCTACTGGAATCCATATTTTCTCCAAAGCGCGCGGCCGACCAGGTCCTGAATCATTTTGACGACTGTGGCGTTGTGAAATCAACCCGGAATTCCATGGTCGCGAGCTCTGGCGGACGGCGCGAGACGTAGGACCAATTGTTCAACGGACTGGTGGGGGACCTATGGCACTGAATGTTCTGGTTGTGGGTGGCGCTGGCTATGTTGGGGGCGCTGTCACCGACGCACTTGTAAGAGCAGGGTACAGCACCCGGGTCTACGACGCACTCCTGTATGAGGAGTCGTATCGAAAACCCGTTGACTTCGTTTTCGGCGACGTTCGAGATGAGGATCGACTCCTTCCCTATGTCAGATGGGCAGACGCGGTGGTCTGGCTGGCGGCCATTGTTGGAGATGGCGCTTGTCAACTCAATCCAGAGGTCACGATTGATGTGAATCAGGAGGCTGTCGCCTGGCTAACGCGCCACTTCGATCGGCGAATTATCTTTATGTCAACCTGCTCAGTGTACGGCGCTCAGGATAAAGTTGAGCTCGACGAGGACGCGCCGACAGCGCCCCTGTCTGTCTATGCGGCGACGAAACTGGCTGCCGAAGCTTATCTCCGCGATTCCAAGGCGCTCACCTTTCGCTTAGGAACGTTGTTCGGCGTGGGCGATGAATTCTCCAGGATCAGACTGGATCTTGTCGTGAATACTTTGACCGTACGCGCCTGGCAGAGTGGGAAGATAACCGTATTTGGTGGCGATCAATTTCGGCCACTGCTTCACGTCATGGACGTTGCCCAAGCCGTGGTAAGTAACATTGAAACTTCAGCTACAGGTGTCTTTAACTTACACCGGCAGAATGTCCGTATTGTCGATCTTGCATACCAGTTGCGTAATCACTTTCCTGACCTCGTCATCGAGCAAACACCCATGAAATTCCAGGATTCACGAAACTACCGAGTTCGCAGCGACAAAGCGTATCAGCTCTTAGGATTTAGAGCCAGCCATTCGATCGACCAAGGTATCGAGGAGATGAAATATCTGGTGGAGAACCATCGCATCAAGGATCTCCTTAACCCTCGCTATACAAATCAGGTGTTCTTGTCGATGTTTAACACTCACAAAGAAGTGGCACGTGCAGCCACGGCGGCTATCTTATGATGGATCTGCAAACACCCGTAGTCATTGATGGAAAGATTGCTGTCGACGATCGTGGGTCATTGGCTTTTGTTAATGATTTTACCTTCGATCGAGTGAAGCGGTTTTACCTTGTCAACAACCATCGTGCCGGTTTCGTTCGCGCCTGGCATGCTCATCGACGCGAGGCTAAGTACGTGCTGGTAGTTAGAGGCGCAGCTTTAGTTTGCGCTGTAGCTATTGATAATTGGGACCATCCGAGCCGGAATGCCCAGGTCCATCGCTATACGCTGTCCGCCGCGCTCCCCAGTGTCCTGTTTATTCCTCCTGGCTATGCTAACGGATTTATGTCGCTTACCGAGCACACTAACCTTATGTTTTTCTCAACATCTACGATAGACGAGAGCCGAGGCGATGACATTCGCTATGACGCACGCTATTGGAATCCATGGGAGGTCGTGGAGCGGTAGTGATAATGCCGCCACGTAGGACGTATGTCCAAAACTAAAATCGTTGTTCTCGGTGGGAGCGGCATGCTGGGATCTATGCTTGCGGACGCCTTAAGCCGAGATCCAGAGTTCACAGTTTCGGCGACGGTTCGCAGTCCAGAGCTGGCAGATCGATGCCGCTGCACACTTCCGGAGGTAGATTGGCGAATACTCAAGCTTCCATGTCGGGATGCTGAACCGCTTGCTGCCGCCTTAAAAGACGCGGAGTGGATCATTAATGCCATTGGCATTACGAAGCCCTATGTGCACGACGACGATCCCGCGGAGATTGAGAACGCGCTCCGGATTAATAGCCTTTTCCCATACGACGTAGCAGCCCGGGCGGCAGCATCAGGCGCCCGGTTACTGCAGATTGCGACCGACTGTGTTTATTCTGGCCGCGAGGGGCTTTACTCCGAAGCTTCGATTCACGATCCATTTGACGTATACGGAAAAACGAAGAGTCTGGGTGAAATCGCTCATCCCATTGCCAACCATCTTCGCTGTTCGATTATTGGTCCCGAGCCTAAATCTTATGTGTTCCTGGCGGAGTGGTTCCGACGTCAGCCGGCAGGAGCCGAGCTCAGCGGTTTTACCAACCACCAATGGAACGGGATCACGACTCTCCACTTCGCGCGGCTGTGCGCCGGGATCATTCGTACGGCGCCTCCTCCGCATCGGGTGCAACATGTAGTTCCGGCAGCCCCGGTGTCTAAGTACGACTTATTACGGCTATTCGCAGCAAGTTTCGGACGCCCCGATATCCGAATCAACCCTGTCGAAGCCAAAACGATGATCGACCGCACGCTCACAACCAATCACCCTGAAGTAAATCGCGAGCTATGGAGCGCCGCAGGATATGAGGCTCCGCCGACGATAGCCAGAATGGTCGAGGAGTTGGCTGCGTTTGATTATCGGTTTGGAGGACCGACAGAGTGAAGGTCATGACTATCCTTGGGACCCGTCCCGAGGTCGTGCGCCTGTCTACAATCATCCCGAGGCTGGACAGCCTCTGCGACCATGTTCTGGTGCACACTGGCCAAAACTTCGACTACAACTTGAACGACGTCTTCTTCAAGGAGCTTCGGGTCAGAACCCCCGATCAGTATCTGAATGCCAGAGGCAGCTTTGGGGAGCAAATGGCAACGATACTGCCTGGCATCGAGAAATTATTAAAGCAGGAAAGACCAGACCGCTTCCTCGTTCTTGGCGACACGAATAGCAGCTTAGCTGCCATTATGGTGAAACGCATCGGAATACCTGTATTCCACATGGAAGCGGGCAATCGTTGCTACGACGACCGAGTCCCGGAAGAAACCAATCGACGTTTGATCGATCACAGTAGCGACGTCCTGATGCCCTACACCGAGCGCAGCCGGAGCAATCTTCTTCGGGAAGGGATTGACGGCCGTAGGATATTTGTCACGGGCAATCCTATATACGAAGTGCTTCACGCCTACCGCGAGCAGGGTGAACAATCAAAAATTCACGGAGAGCTGGGCCTCGCAACGAGGAAATATTTCCTGGTAACGATGCATCGCGCCGAGAATGTCGATGTTGAAAGTCGACTGCAATCGCTGACCCGGGCATTCTCCGCGTTACATGTCGAATACGGGATTCCCGTAATCGTGAGCACTCACCCTCGCACTCGCGAACGTTTGCAGGCGAGCGGGATCTCTATGCAAGAAGATGGGATTCGATACCTGGAACCCTTCGGATTTTTCGATTTTGTCAAATTGGAACAGAATGCGTATTGCGTCTTGAGCGATAGCGGTACGGTGCAAGAGGAGTGTTCTATTTTTGGTGTGCCGAGTGTCACGATCAGAGACACGACGGAGAGACCGGAAACTTTGGAGTACGGTAGCAACACTCTAAGTGGGGCGGAGGTCGATAGTGTGCTACGGTGCGTGAAGGTTGTCTTGGCAAAAACTGGAT